>ERZ869929.35-NODE-35-length-70754-cov-6.030425_pt1 | contig 70754 bp, 78 predicted proteins | sample MGYA00579312_ERZ869929 | MGnify/ENA primary metagenome ERZ869929 (study PRJEB32216, sample SAMN09231818) | wastewater metagenome | place: USA: Maryland | collected 2016-08-09 | study: EMG produced TPA metagenomics assembly of the PRJNA472060 data set (Reclaimed water... | reverse complement strand
ACACAAGAAAACCCATTGACAAACTAGGAGCTTTGCGAGTTCCAGCAGATTATTATGGCTACAGCTCAGGGCCCATTGCTGTAAGTTTGGCGGCGCTTGATAACAATGCGGTGATATACATGTTGGGATTTGACATGGGGCCAACTGCAAATAACACCATAAACAATTTGTACGCTGGTACAGAATTTTATAAACCTGTTACGGCTTTGCCAACTTTTACTGGAAATTGGATCAAACAAATCAGTCAAATTGTAAAAGATTTTCCTAAGACAGAGTTTGTTCGAGTATGCGGAAACACCACAGCCAACATCGAAGATCTCAAAAAATTTAAAAATCTCAATCACATACCCATGGACAAATTTTTGCACCGTATAAATAACAAAATCAGTTTGTAAATGCATGATTTAGCTGATTTGTGCTGTTGTTTTTGAGAACAACGGCACCGTTGATTATTGCTAAATAATGCACAAGGAACAAAAATGGCGACCAACAAAAGAATAAAAGGTGATTATGTTATCACATCAGTGGGCACTGGTGATAGAGTAATCGTTAATACTCCTCGGTTAACACTCAACGGCGATCAAGAAATTTTTGGCAGCCTTGAAACCACCGGAAACATAGTCAGCCAGAACTACGTGGTCGCTGATTTTTTTGTGGGCGATGGTAGTTTTTTATCAAATGTCAACGTATCCAATGTTTCAATAAGCTCAACTAGAATAGCCAACGGAACCAGTAATGTTAATATTCCAGTGGTAAATGGAAATATCACATTTGGAGTCAATGGCACTGGTGACATAATTATTGTTTCTTCAACCGGTGCAAACATAACTACTGGCGCCACATCAAACAGTAATGTCACTGGTGCATTAGTTGTGTCAGGTGGTGTTGGGGTCACTGGAAATATATATGCTGATGCAGTGTATTCAAACAACGAAGCAGTGCTAACTGTAGACAGTGTAATCAGTGGCGGAACTTATTAAGAGATAGTCATGGCAAACACAATTTTACTCAAACAAAGTTCAACACCAAATGCCGTTCCGACCACCAGCGATTTAGAATTTGGTGAGTTGGCCATTAACACGCACGACGGAAAAGTGTATTTTAAAATCGATCCTGGCACCGGTGCTCTTATCAACACAGTGGGATCGCAAGAAGCAGAATATGTTTGGTATGTGAGCAAAAGTGGCAACGATGCCTTTGATGGCAAAAGTCTAAGCACAGCATTTTTAACTATCAAGGCTGCTGTGGCAGCAGCCAACGCAGTGGCTGACGCTAGTCCCAACAATCGTGTTACAATTTTTGTCAAAAGCGGCGACTATACTGAAGACAATCCCATCAGTCTAAGTCCTAGAGTTACTATTGTTGGCGATGATCTTCGGGCTGTAAGTGTACGACCTGCAAACCCCACACAAGATATTTTTTGGGTCCGCAATGGTTGTTATTTAACCGGCATGACCTTTAGAGGACACATTGAACCGGCTGCGGCTGTAGCATTTCCGGCCACCGGTAACTCAACCAACAATGTGATTACCACAAGTCCTTATGTTCAAAACTGTTCCAGTATCACATTCAGTTCTGGATTGGCTCGTGCCGGCACTGGAATGAGAATCAACGGCAGTCTTGCTGGTGGTCTCAAGAGCATGGTGTTGGATGCTTACACACAGATCAATTCCGGCACACCCGGCGACCCAGGTGCCGATGCACTGGGCGGTATTGGTGTACACATTCTTAATCAAGGTTATGCACAGTTGGTCAGCTTGTTTACTGTATGTTGCAGTCATAGCATTCTGTGTGAGTCGGGCGGATTCTGTAGTGTAACCAACAGCAACAGTAGTTTTGGAACATTTGGATTGTACGCCGATGGCAAAAGCCTATTACCTTACACAGGCAATGTTGACGGATCACAACAAGGACCAAGTTTTCAACTAAAAAATCTCACACAACGGCCCAATGTCAACGATGCTATCAGTTTTGACGGAGGAACAACCTTGTACACTATCTATGGATCTACACCATTGATAGGCGGAGTAAGCACGGTGTTGTTGCCAGTCGAACTACCCACAGCAATTGCAGACAATACTCTTGTGATATTTTATCAACGCAGTCAGATTACATCCAGTAGTCACACTTTTGAATATGTTGGAACTGGTGATGATCTTAGTACGGCGTTACCTAACACCGGCGCACAACCCATCCAGGCCAATGAGGTGGTACAAGTCAACGGCGGGGAAGTGATTTATACCAGTACCGATCAAAAAGGTGATTTTAGAGTTGGCGATCAACTCACAATTAATTCTGTACAAGGTACCATACAAGGCGAAGCATTTGACCGTAGTCTGTTTGCCGTGATGACACCATATATACTAGCTATCGAGGGATAATAAAATGGCATTTGGACTTAATATTTTTAGAACAGTAACAGCGGATCTCACCACAGATGGGGCCACTGTCTATACTGCACCAGCAGGCTATAGTGCCATTGTGCTCATGGCGCAAATTAGTAATATCACAGCCAATGCAGAAGTTGCAACCATGTCAGTTTTGGCCAGCGACAGTACAGAAACAGAACTAATTAAGGATTTTGAGATTCCTGGCAATGATGCTGCTGGTGCATTGACTGGAAAATTGGTTTTAGAAACTGGTTATAGTGTGTGGGCTGAAGCTGGCACCAACGGTACTCTTAAACTGGTACTCAGTATATTAGAATCTAAGAACTAACAATGTCAAGAATACTGTCAGGCAAAGTCAAAAAAGTACCAGCTACCGACGCTGATCCAAATCGTTATGAATTTTTGGAACTTAGTCAGGCCGAACCCGACCTAGGGGTTCCGGCCACCAACGGAGAATTTTTAACTTCACAAACTGACGGTACCAGAGCGTGGGTGGCTGTACCTATTGGCGCCACTGGCGCAACAGGACCACAAGGTGCTACTGGACCCGATGGTGCTACTGGACCCGATGGTGCTACTGGTGCCACTGGCTTGCGCGGAGATACTTATTCTACCACAAGTTCTACCAATCTTACCATTGGAACAGGAATACAAAATTTAACTGTTGATACTGGATTAGCCTGGACAGTCACTCAACCCGTGGCCATTGCCTATGACACCGGCAATGCCATGTTTGGCACTGTCGATAGCTACAATAGTGGAACCGGTGCTATGGTAGCCAATATTGCTTCTGTGACAGGGTCTGGATCATATAGTTCGTGGACTGTAAATCTTACAGGTGCTGCAGGTATTCCTGGGGCCACCGGTCCACAAGGCGCCACCGGTCCACAAGGCGCCACCGGTCCACAAGGCATTAACGGAACTATTGGATCAACAGGAGCTACTGGTCCTACAGGATCAACAGGACCTATTGGTGCCACCGGAGCCACTGGCCCGCAAGGTGCCACAGGGTTAGGATCAACTGGTGCTACTGGATTTGCCGGCGCAACAGGACCACAAGGCGCCACCGGAGCAGGCTTTACTGGTGCGACAGGACCACAAGGTGCTACAGGCCCAGTGGGCGCAACCGGAGCAGGAGCCACCGGAGCAAGCGGTTTAAGAGGCTCTACAGGCCCTGCGGGCGCAACCGGATCTGGAGCTACAGGTGCAAGCGGAGCTACAGGACCGACCGGCCCACAAGGAGCCACCGGTCCAGCCGGAGCCACTGGAGTAGGCACTCCAGGAACCGTTGGTGCTACAGGTGCCACTGGTATACAAGGATTTACGGGAGCCACTGGAGTAGGCACTCCTGGAACCATTGGCGCCACCGGAGCCACTGGTATACAAGGCCTTCAAGGATTTACAGGTGCGACAGGTGCCGGCGCAACAGGAGCCACTGGCCCGCAAGGTGCCACAGGGTTAGGATCAACTGGTGCTACTGGATTTGCCGGCGCAACAGGTGCCACAGGACCAGCCGGCGGAGCAGGAGCTACAGGTCCTGCAGGACCCGTTGGTGCAACAGGATTAACTGGAGCCACTGGCGCAGTAGGAACAGCTACACAACTCGAAGCCACTGACACGTCCTCGGCTACTACATTCTATCCTGTTTTTGTTCCAGCATTGGGCATCGCTCAAACTGTATTTGGTGATGATCCAAATCTTAGATATATTCCCAGTGTAGGCGAGTTGTATGCCAATGCATTTATTGGAACCGCCAGCTCCGCTCGCTATGCTGACTTGGCAGAGATGTACTTGGCTGACCAAGCATATACAGCTGGCACAGTTTTAGAATTTGGCGGCAACAACGAAGTCACAATTACTACACAAAGTCACAGTCATCGAATTGCTGGAGTTGTTTCGACACAACCGGCCTATTTGATGAATTCTGATCTTGAAGGCGCAAATGCGGTAAGTGTTGCCTTAATTGGGCGTGTTCCGTGTCGTGTGGTAGGAAATATTGCCAAAGGTGATCAATTGGTCAGTAGCAACAATCCCGGAGTAGCAACAAGCCTAGTAGATTCCAGTTACCGACCGGGTGTAATTATTGGTAAAGCCCTAGAAAATTACAATTCAGATCAGGTCGGAACCATTACCATTGTAGTTGGTCGCATGTAATTTGACAACATGCTTGCATGTAGTATAATTACTGCATGCGATTTCATATCTTAGGCCTGCCTCACACCGTATCCAGCAAAGAATACAATGCCTGTGCATACACTCAAAAGGTAGTTAAGTTTGGTAAGATGATGACCCAACGCGGTCATGAAGTCATACACTACGGACACGAAGACAGTGACCTCGAATGCACTGAACATGTAACAGTTACCACAAACGCTGATTTAGAAAAAGCCTACGGTAGCTACGATTGGCGTCGTAATTTTTTTACTTACGACACCGGCGACCATGCCTATCAAACATTTTATGCCAATGCCATACGTGAAATAGGTTCTAGAAAACAAAAAAATGATTTTATCCTGCCATTTTGGGGAGCTGGTGTTAGGCCTATATGTGATGCACATCCTGACTTGATTTGTGTGGAACCCGGTATTGGATATGCCGGAGGTCATTGGGCTAGATGGAAAATTTTTGAAAGTTACGCAATTTATCATGCCTATTGCGGGTTAGAGGCCGTGGGCACTTGCAAACAAGATTGGTATGATGCTGTCATACCCAACTACTTTGATCCAGATGATTTTGATTTTAAAAGTCAAAAACAAGATTATTTTTTGTTTTTAGGACGTGTGTATTCAGGCAAAGGTATTGATGTAGCCATACAAGTTACTGAAGCTATTGGTGCACCGTTGATCATAGCAGGACAAAATCCAGAAAATAGAACGTTCCCTCCACATGTGAACTTTGTGGGCTATGCTGATGTTGAACAACGAAGAGAATTGATGAGCAATGCTCGTGGGGCATTTGTAGCCAGCCAGTATGTGGAACCATTTGGCGGCGTGCAGATTGAATTGTTGTTTTCTGGAACTCCAACCATTACCACTGATTGGGGCAGTTTTGCAGAAAACAACATACACGGTGTTACTGGTTATCGTTGCAGAACCTTTGATCAGTTTGTGTGGGCCGCCAAAAACATTGACAAGATTGATCCTGTCAACTGCCGTGCTTGGGCCGAAAACTTTACCCTAGACCGTGTGGCACCCATGTACGAAGAATATTTTCAAACAGTTCTGGATGTCTACAACGGCAAAGGCTGGTATGAGCCGCATCCAGATAGAACCAATTTAGATTGGCTGTACAAAAGCTATCCAACTAGCACCATTGGCAATGATTCAAAAAAAAAAAGAATAGCATTCTTCTCTGAACCCGAATGGGCTTTTGGCGCCATACATTATGAGTTGACCAAATATCTGTTTTCTCACGGCATCAACGCTACAGTGCTAAATTGGGAACGCAGTTACACTGCACAAGAACTTCAAGAACTTAGTGCCACGATTGATTTATTTGTGAGCAGTCCATATGGTATTAATATTCTGGTCACACGCTATGGCATTCGACCTGCTCAGTGCGTGGCCATAGCACATGCAGTTTGGGATCTCAATCATCTAGTAGAATATGGCTTACCGTTTGTAAATAGTCTGCACGGCTATGCAGTGGTCAGCTCGTGGTTATCAGAACAAAGTCAAGCCCTGGGCATTGACCGTCGACCTGCAATTACACCCATTGGTATCAACACTGATTCATTTCGTACTGAACCTAGCCAGTTGTTAAAGACTGTAGGCTTTGCTGGCGCTACTACTGGAGTTCATACCAACATCAAACGTGCCTGGTTGGCAGAACAGGCCGCAACGCAAGCAGGATTAGAATTTAAATTAGCACACGGCTATCACAACAGTTATGCAACCATGCCTGGATATTATCCCACAGTAGATGCTGTCATAGTGGCCAGTACCGAAGAAGGTGCAGGGTTACCTGCGCTAGAAGCCAGTGCCGCAGGCAGATTAGTAATCAGCACGCCAGTGGGGTTATGGTTATCTAAAAGCTCTGGAACAGGTCATACCGTGCCCGTTGAGGAATCAGAATTTTTAAAACAAACACAAATGTTGTTGGAATATTATCAACAACATCCAGAAGAATATCGTAAAAAATGTTTAGAGATACAAGAGCATGCTAAAACCTACGATTGGTCTTGTGTGATAAATTCTTGGATTGACTTATTGACCTAAATTCTGTTGTGCAACCATGGCCTGCACACTTTGAATTTTGTTTTGAACAGCGTCAAAATTAACAGTGCTCCATAATCCAGGATGCATGGGTTTAGGCCAAGTACCAGACGTTATCCATGCCCAGCCTTGATGTTCGTTGTTGAGTGTTGGGCAAAATTCTCGTTCTACACTGCAAAAAAATGTATGGTATGAAAACCCATGATCGGCTGTGGTAAATTTTTCCAATGGTACTAGTTTGAGATATTCTGGCATAAACCCCAATTCTTCTTGGCACTCCCTTTCCATAGCCTGTATGAGTGTTTCCCCTGTATTAAGTTTGCCACCCGGCAATCCCCAGGTGTCTGGGTGTTTTGGATCTTGCCTCATAAGATAAAGATAACGACCGGTGTCAATAGCATAAAACCACACACCTACTGCGTTTACAGCACTAGACTCCATGTGCCTCCTGGATAAAGTCCTTGATATGATTTGATCCACGTGCTACCTGTCCATTCATATTGTATGCCTGTGGTAATATTTGTAACATACTGTATATTATCTGGACTAGAAGTTGAATCAAAATAAATTACCCAACGATTACCGTCCCAGGCCACAATATCGTTAGTGTTGGCAACCAGGGGTTGATTGTCAGTCCCAGCCCACGCTTCAGCAAAGCCGCTGTTGCTGCCAGTGTCCTCAGTAAACAAGTATCGTTGTCCAACCGTGGCAGGAGGTAATCCAGCCCCGGGTCCACTGACCAAAGGATTGATAACAGCGGTTACTGGTTCTAAAGTATTTTGAGGCACAGTATCCTCGTCCACAGTGAATAACAAAAATCGATCATCAGTAGGGTCAAGAGCAATAGTACCAATAACTTCGCTACCGTCATTTTGTTCTAGTCTTATCAAACTAACCCCGGGTCTTAATGCACCGTACATGTTTATGATGTTTGACCATAGCAAATTGCTTTGCGGACTTTCTGGAGGAGCCAAACTAGTATTTGGCTCGTCGATAACTTGTTGTTGTCTCAAAGCCTGAATTCGATTACCAATTAACAAAGCCTGATAATCAAATGGTGTTATAACTTGACGAGTTCCTAACAACAAGTCGTTGTCAAGTACAGCATTTGAAGCATCTCCTTGCGCATCAAACACACTCATAATAATTCTTTCTACTACGCCTAACTTCTTGACTTTAGCCGGACTTGAAATCCAAATTGGAAGTGTAAATGTTAACGTGGCAATGTCTATAGGATCCTCTGTTCCTACCGGAATGGTTCTACTGCTCCACTGAACGCTTTCTAATTCAACAATGCTAAGACTGGTCCAGTCTATGTAATTGTCGGTGCTTTGTATCTCTAAAGCAGGATTAAATAATACCAGCATTTGTTCCAACAACTGCATTTTTTGATTGGTATTACTGGTCCATATATCTAATTTTATAGTCAGCTTATATGGAACAGGCATAAGCCGTTCAATGGTAAATGCGTTGCCTTGTGTGGTTTCGTAGCTGTCGGTCATTTCATCATAGGTGCGTTGACGCACTTGTATTTTGCTTACAAAGTACGGTTCTTGCATTCTAGGACGATCATAATCTAAACCAGTGATGTAAAAAGTCATCAAAGGTGTCGACGGCATAGAGTTGGCACTGTTTTGTTGTATAATGGTTTGTGCCTGTCTGCTGGCATCGCCGTAGCGCACAGGTACACGAACTAGAGTATGATTGGTGCCTTCCTCATTGCGACCGTATTCGACCTGAAAGTTGCTGAAAATTCTTGTAAACTGCAACAAGAATCTGCGTATTTGTTCGTCATAGAAAAAAAGTGGTGTCAGTGACATAATTGGTTAACCGCCGTTGTCTGCATTGGGTTTGAGAATCTCACTGAGACTCTGGCGGCTTGGAATAGGTCCGCGATCTGTGGTCTGCACTGTGGCTGTGTTGTTGACAAAGCCAGCACGTAAAGTTTTAGCGTTGGCTTCAAAGTCCAGCCCTGTGCGTACCGCATCTTCAATTTTGACCCAACTGGCTCCGTTGTAGCGAAACAAGCGATTTGGAAAATAATCCAATCTCAGTGCGTAGTCTCCTACCACCGGATTGGGTGGGAAGCTCACCCCCGGAGTAACAGGTAAACCATTGGGAGGTATAATATATCCATCAGCTGAGCTATCCAAGTTGTCAACACTGTTGCTGAGATAGCCCAAAGTATATCCAAACCCACGTGGAGTAATTCCTTCTCCGCCTTGTGTGCCATCCACCGTTACTTGACTATCGTCGGCAGTGAGCCCAAAGCCAGTGGGTTGTCCATCTTCTGTGGTTGGTAGAATGTAAAACTTTGTGGTATCGTATCCACTTAGTGGCAATTCCGCTTCGGCCTGGACCAGAATAGCATCGTTGAGTTCGAGATCTTTGTTTCGTGTGCTGGCACTGTCGGCAATGGTATTTGGATTTTCTATCGGCGTCCAGTAATTGGTATCTGTAATAGGAGTACCAGGAGGAACGTTGCCGTTGGCCTGATAATAATTGTCGCCATCATTGACAATGTTGCCACCGGGATAAAAATTACCTGGGTCCCAGATGTTTTCTGGCATGAAAGGTTTGTTGAGAATATCATTGTATTCTTGTGCGTTGACCAAAGGTGTGGCCTTTACACGCCATAAACGCGGCAACCAGGTCTGACTGAATCCTTCAGCAGCAAAGTTGGCATCTTGAATCACATAATATTTTGGCAAAGCACGCGGAATACTTTTATCCAGTGGATGATAATCTTGCAAGTTAGGTAATTCTAACACATCACCACTCATGAGTTTGCGACCAAAGGTGTCAATCATATCATTGTAGTGAAACGTAATAAACAAGGTATCGTTTTGCAAAAACAAACCAAACTGCGTGAGATTAAAATCTATGTCTTGGTTACGATAAACACCGCGCATGATAAACACATCTGGATCGTAGGCTCGATCACGATTTTCCAACAATAATAAATCTTCAATAAACAAAGGATTGCTGGAATCGTACACTGGCAGCGTAGCATCTGCATCACCTACGTCTCCAGTTTTTGGACCCAGGTATTTGTGAACATAAATGTCAAGTCCGCCCACAGTGTATTGTTCTGAAATAACCTTGTCCAGATACTGATAATCATAGGTGCGATTGGGGCGATAAAGACTCAAACGTGGCATAGTCATGTATTTATGGGCCTAATTGACTGAAAACTTTAAAGCCAGTATAATTACACGCATGGAAGAACTGTTAGAGCGCATAGACAAGATAGAACGTGCTATACCCACGATCAAAAACAAGGTAGCTCGTCGAGATCTATTAAAAATGCTCAAAAATATAGACGTTGCTCTAAACGCTGTTAGCAGAGAAAGCGTAGAGTGTCGTCGACTACGTCGAGACACCCTGCACTATCAAGAGTTGGTCAAAAAAGTCAGCGAATTAATAACCAACCTAGAGCAACACCTTACATTTGCGGCTTTGCTAAACGGTTGACTCAAATTACCCAAACTGCTATAATAATCTAATACACTCAGGAGAACGCATGAACGCCAAATCTGTGACACAAATCAAACCCTTAAATCCCAAAGGTGCTGACTTCAAATATGTGGGCCCAGAACCCACCTGGAAGTTCCAGCCCACCACAGAAAATAGAACTTCAAGTCTGGGTCGTGCCTTTGCCTGGTACAACTATCACTATGGCAAAAAAGATGCCAAAGAAATGATTTGTCAGTGGCTCACAATAAACCATCGCGAAAAGGATGCTAAACTCATGCGCGGTATTCCGGACGGTGCCATTAGACTCACACCAGCCTGGGTTTGCAGAATGAATTTGATGGGTCTAGAGCTTCTTGAACACGAGCAGTGCCTGGTAGACAATCAGATTGCTGACATGCTTAAAGTAAAACAAGAAGTCAAAAAGGTAGTAGACGAAGCCGAGGCAGCCGTGGCAAAATTAACTATTCAAGATCACCTGCGTGAGAAAGTCTCAGAGTGTGCGGGCGAACTAGAAGGCATGTTTGATGACTTCATTGCCGCCGGTGCCAAGATGAGCGCAGACTGGAAACCTATTGCACAGATTCGTGGCATGAACATTAGTCCTAACATGGTAAACACTATAGCAGACATTTGGAAAATCAAATTAGCCGAGTTTGAAGAAACCATTGAAGGTCGGGATGCTGACCTGGTAGAAGGTTACAGTCATCTCACAAAGAATCAACTCAAACAGTGTGTGAAATTTATTGAGCAGGTAATTGCTGACTGTGGCAACTATGTACAGATCAAGAAAGTGGAACGCAAACCTCGTGCCAAGAAAGCAGTAAGCCCAGAAAAACTCTCGGCCAAATTCAAGTACCTAAAAGAGTTTGCTGAACTCAAACTTACAAGTATAGCACCAGCACAATTGGTTGGAGCCAGCGAAGCTTGGTTGTATGACACCAAGAAACGTAAACTAATACATGTTGTGGCTGACACGCATATTGGCACCTTCAGTGTTAAAGGTTCGGCCGTTGTGGGCTTTGATACTGTGCAGACTGTACAAAAAACTCTGCGTAAACCCGCGGAACAACTAAAAGAGTTACTGTCGGGCGGTAAACCTGCGGCACGCAAGGTATTCAAAGACATCCGAGCCACAGAAACCAAGTTCAATGGGCGTGGCAACGAGAATCTAATCATTCTCAAGGCCTGGTAAGCTGTCGCTAAATATGGGGATGCATCAAATCCCCAACAAAGTAGATTTTTACATTACCAATGTTTGTAACCTAACCTGCGAACGTTGCAACCGATTCAACAATTTTGATTTTAAAGGCTGGCAACGCTGGAGCGACTACGAAGAAGCCTATACCCGATGGAGTCAACTAGTAGAACTCCGGGCGATTACAATCATGGGTGGCGAACCTTTTCTTAATCCCACCCTGGGTGATTGGATAGAAAATCTCAATCGATTATTTGGCATAGAAATACAGGTATTGACCAATGGCACAAGATTCAAGTATGCCAAGGATTTATATCCAAAGTTTTTGTACCGTAGCCCAAAAACTCAAGCTAAAAATCACATAGGTGTAAGTTTACACAATATCAATGATTGGCCAGCCATGCGAGAAGATATAATGAATTTTCTCGAAGCACCGGTACAAGAGTACACAAAAGATCATCCTAAAAATAACTGGAATTCAGATTGGTATTTTATTGATCGCAATGGCATTATGGTCAATGTGTATATTAGCAACAATTTTGGCAATGCTGCTATCAAGGTAACCGAATACAATCGATTTGTGTTGCACAACAATGATATCAATTTGGCGCATCAAAATTGTGCATTTGTCAAATGGAAAAGTTATCATTTTATACGTGGCAAATTGTACAAGTGCGGACCGGTGGCACTCATGCCAGAGTTTGATGCTCAACACAACTTTGATATATCAGACGAAGATCGTGTGTTATTAAATTCCTATCGTGCCTTGGATCCAGACAATTTTGAAGAATATCACAAAGAGTTTTTTGCAAATCTTGATAATCCTATACCACAATGTAAATTTTGTCCTACAACATACGATGCCATAACCATATATCCAGTACGCAAGGGCAAAGGGTTTAAATAAATACAAGATCCAAGGAACACGCATATGGCTCAAGCAGAAAGCACACTAACCACACTCAAGCAAAATCTCATTGATTATGTTCGATTGACACTGGGAGATCAAATAGTCGACCTTGAATTGGATGCCGAGCACTACGAATCTGCTTATCAACGAACCATTGGAGTGTATCGTCAGCGAGCGCAAAACGCCTACGAAGAAAGCTACAGCTTCATGGAGCTGGTCAAAGATGTAAACATTTATACCTTGCCACAAGAAGTAATCACTGTGCGTCAAATATTTCGTAGGACCTTTGGCGATTCAACTGGTCCATTTGCCAGCAACTTTGATCCGTTTAGTCAAGCCAGTTTAAACGTTTATCTCATGAACTTCAATGTGGCCGGCGGACTTGCCACCTATGACTTCTACAGTCAGTATGTGGAATTAGCTGGTCGCATGTTTGGTGCCTACATGAACTATACCTGGAACCCAGTGACCAAGAAACTGCAATTGATTCGTGATCCCAAAGGCACCGGTGAAAATGTTTTATTGTGGACCTACAATCTCAAACCAGAAGTCAATTTACTCAGTGACTTTCAAATTCAACAATGGATTCGTGATTATATGGTAGCTGCCTGCAAAATGATCATTGGGGAAGCACGTGAAAAATTTGGTCAGTATGCTGGTCCTCAAGGTGGCAGTCAACTCAATGGTACTCAACTTAAAACCGAAGCTCAAACTCAAATGGACATGTTGATCGAAGGTTTGAAAAACTATGTGGATGGTAGTCAACCTCTTACCTGGGTTATAGGCTAGACACAACTTAATAATCCTGCTATAATCATAGCATGGATCTCATGATAGACTTGGAAGGCCTGGGCACTGGCCCAGATACCACTATTCTTACTATAGCCGCGCAGGCATTTGATCCCTTGAGTCACGGCTTTTATGACCAGCACTACTATGCCCGTGTGAGTCTGGAAAGTCAGCCTGACCGTAGCATACAACAAGGCACCATAGATTGGTGGGCTACTCAACCTGCAGCCGCCAAGGACGAAGCTTTTGGAGAAGAAGGTCGCATTCCTTTGGACCAGGCACTTGATGAACTTGGAAAATTAATCTGGCAAGCCAAGCGAGTATGGGCTCAAGGTCCTACCTATGACATGAACATTCTAGAGCATGCCTACAAGAGCTACGGCAAACCCATACCTTGGCAGTTTTATGTGGTACGTGATTCGCGAACTGTATTCAGCCTTTGGCGAGACCTGCCCAAACCTCCTACTAGTCACCATGCTCTGGAGGACTGCCGTAGACAAATAGAATTATTACAACACACTCTTAAACATTTAAACGTAAAGGAACTGGTATGATCATTGGTGTATGTGGACTAATTGGAGCAGGCAAAGATACAATCGCAGATTATCTTGTTAACATACATCAATTTAGACGTGAAAGTTTTGCCAACACACTTAAAGATGCTGTGGCAGCTGTGTTTGGTTGGGATCGCGAACTGTTAGAAGGACGAACCAAACAAAGTCGCGCATGGCGCGAACAAGTGGATCCGTGGTGGGCTGAGCGTCTAAACATGCCAGAACTAACACCTCGTTGGGTATTACAATACTGGGGTACAGAAGTAGTTCGTAAAGGATTTCACAACAATACCTGGATTGCTAGTTTGGAAAACAAGCTGAGAAAAAGCAACGATGACATAGTGATCAGTGATTGCAGATTCCCTAATGAAATAGAAGCTATTAAACGTGCTGGCGGAATTGTAATTAGAGTGTATCGTGGACCAGATCCAGAGTGGTACCGTTTTGCAGAAATAGTTAATCGTGGTCCAGAGCGCAACATAGAGTGGTCGTGGGCTAAAACTCAACTTACAAAATTCAAAGTTCACGACAGCGAAACTGCGTGGATCGGCACTGAATTTGATGCTGTAATAGACAACAATGCCGATGGCATGGATCAATTATATCAACAAATCAAGCATCTAGTTCAATGTCACCGGGAACCCAAGGAAGATCCAATTTCTTGATTTCTGCCACACAGTTTAAACACACTGTTTTGAGATTTCTTAATCCGCAATTGTGTAAGTTTCCGTCTACATGATAGACCAGTAACTGATTGTTGTATTTGCTTTTAAAGCCACAACGATCGCACTGATTTTTTTTCTTGTAACCAGCAGTTTTCCAGCGCGGCACTGGTGGTTTTTCTTTGCGCCCTTTCTTGATACAATACTCACACAGTCGACGATACTGCACTGTGTTGTTTCGATAGTAAGCAATAGCTCTGACTCGTTGATTGCAACTCAAACATATGGGTCTCATACAAATACTTATATGGTTTTTGATGTAAAACCTACTAAGTAGGGACGCTATCTGCTGTTCTTTTTGCCTTTTTCTATAAATATCTATAATTAGAAAAAAGGAATTACCATGGCACTACAATCACCAGGCGTAGAAGTTACCATCATTGACGAAAGTCAATATATCCCTGCTGCAACCAACTCAGTACCTTATGTACTTTTGGCAACCGCACAAAACAAGCTCAGCGGTGCCGGAGTAGGAGTAGCACCCGGAACATTGGCATCTGAAGCCAACCGTGTGAATTTAATTACAAGTCAACGAGATTTGCTGGCTACCTACGGTAACCCATTCTTTTACAAAACCACAGCTGGTACACCTATCAACGGCTACGAGCTCAACGAATACGGTTTGTTAGCTGCTTACAGTGCCCTGGGCGTTAGCAACCGCTGTTATGTTCAACGTGTAGACATTGACTTGGCAGAATTAACTGCTAGTTTGGTGCGCCCAACAGGCGCTCCTCCAAATAACACCTATTGGTTTGACACCGCCAATACCAATTGGGGACTTTTTCAATGGAATCAGACCACGGCTGGATTTACCAATGTGGTTCCTACATTTTTAACTGATACTACAAATTTACAGTCTAATTCCACAGTGCCCGTACAAAGTTATGGCAGCATTGGTGATTATGTTGTAGTTGCCACTGTTAATGTTGACAGTATCAATCCCATTAATCCTACCTATTACAAACGCGGCGGACCAGGCAACGGTGCTGCACCAGGTTGGTTACAAAATGGCTTGACTCCAGATGATTTATATAACACTTGGGTATTAGTTGGCAGCGATGAATGGAAAACAGCATGGCCCGCAGTGATAGGATTTTTGGCACCGACCACGTTGACTCCGGGTGCCACAATTGTGATCAATGATGTAACACTAAGTGTGCCTGCTGCTCCCAATAACACAGTGACAGGATTAGCTGGTGTAATTAATACCTCTGGGCCCGATGGTGTTTATGCTGCCAACATTGGCGGACGTTTGTACATTTACGCAGATAGCACAGCCGAAGATGATGGCAGCACACAAGGAGGAATTGGTGTGGTTAATATTTCTTCTGGCACAGTGTTGTCGGCTTTAGACCTTGAAGCTGGACTTTATTATGCTCCAGAATATTTGCCAGCGCCTAGCTTTCAAGCTCCTCGTTGGAGATCCACAGATACTCAACCCAAGCCAACTGGTTCAGTTTGGCAAAAAACCAACAATGTAAATCTTGGTGCCAACTTGGTAATCAAAAAATACAATGCTACTCTTGGTGAATTTGTTCAACAAGCCTGTCCGTTGTATCGGGCAGAGCCAATTGCCATATATGACCTAGATCCGTCAGGCGGTGGCCTGAACATTCCAGTGGGAACCACGTACGGAAACTATGATCCTACATTTACCAACACAGCTGGAATAGAACTATTGGTAAGATATGCCGCTGGTCCAACCATTGTAACCGGATCCACAAATACTCCAGGGCCGTTTACCATAGGAACTTCTTTTTTATTACAAGCCACTCAACCTGGCACCCCTGGTCTGATCAGTGGAACAGTTATTTTGGGCGGCACAACTGCTGCAGATTTTGTATCGGCAGTTAGTGCTGCTCAAATACCAAATGTCAGTGCCACGATCAACAGTTCTGGTGCTATTGTGTTTACACATGCCACTGGTGGAGAAATTGTTACCACTCCGGTAGTTGGTGATCCAATGGCCACTGCAGGATTTAATACCACTATTCCCGGTGTGCGCACACGTCAAGTAACAGGCCCTGGTCTAACCTTAAGTAATTTTGAAGCAGAACCTCAATTTGTCTACACCGCCAGTGCAACAGCACCCAACCAAGATCCTGCCGATGGACGACTATGGTACTACAGTGCCACTGATCAGGCCGATATCATGATTCAAAACAACGGAGCATGGGTAGGCTATCAAACTGTTACCAATGATGTTCGTGGCGACAATTTGACACAAACCAATGCCACAGGCCCAATATTCAGTGCCACACCGCCAACCACACAAAACAATTCAAGTCTTAGTGCTCTTGTGCCCGGTGATTTGTGGATTGACACCAGCGACCTAGAAAATTATCCTGCTCTTTATCGCTGGACCAATGTGAATGGTGAAAATCAATGGGTACTGATTGACAACACTGATCAAACTACCAGCAACGGTATTTTGTTTGCTGATGCACGATGGGCAACCAACGGCACCACTAATCCAATCACAGATCCGTTGCCGACAATTACTAGTTTGTTGACTAGCAACTATTTGGATTTAGATGCTCCTAATCCATTGTTGTATCCACAAGGTATGTTGTTGTTTAACACACGCCGCAGCGGATTCAATGTCAAACGATTTGAAGTAAATTATTTCAATGCTCAAAGTTTCCCCAACGAAACATTGCCTGCAGAGAAAAACGCCTGGGTTACTGCCAGCGGTAATCGTGCCAATGGTAGTCCATACATGGGACGTCAGGCACAACGTGCCTTGATTGTGGCAGCACTCAAGAGTGGTATTGATACCAGTACATCTGCACGTGAAGAGCAAAAGACATTCAATTTGATTGCCTGTCCGCAGTATCCAGAGTTGTTAACAAACATGATTGCACTCAACAACGAGCGCAACAACACAGCGTTTGTGATTGCTGACACACCGTTACGCCTGGCACCCAACGAAATTGAAACTTGGGCTACCAATGCCAACGGCGAAGGTCTGTCCACAGCCGACGGATTGTCTGCCGGTGATGTTTATTCTGGCACATTCTATCCCAGCTGTCAGACAGTGGATTTGAGTGGAAGTCCAGTGGTACAGCCTCCAAGTCACATGATGATTCGCACCATTATTCGCAGTGACGAAGTGGCATTCCCCTGGTTGGCACCAGCAGGAACACGTCGCGGCGTAGTAGACAATGCACAACAGCTAGGTTATATCAATGCTGCTACTGGTGAATTTGAAACCTTGGGAGTACGCCAAGGCCTACGTAATGAATTATACAACAACCGTATCAACCCAATCACGTTTGTGCCTGGTGTGGGTATTACTAACTTTGGTAACAAGACCTTGACCAGCTTGACCAGTTCGTTGGATCGCATCAACGTGGCACGTTTGATAGCATTTATCCGTGGACGCCTGGAAATCATTGGCAAACAGTTCTTGTTTGAACCCAACGATCAAATCACACGCAACGAAATCAGCAACGCAATTGACAGTCTCATGATTGATCTTGTGGCCAAACGCGGTATCTATGATTACTTGATCGTTTGCGATTTGACCAACAACACTCCTGCACGCATTGATCGCAACGAGTTGTATGTGGACATTGCAATTGAACCAGTCAAAGCAGTTGAGTTTATCTATATTCCATTGCGTATTAGAAACACAGGAGAAATTGCTGGCTTGGCTTCTGGAACACAGTCGGGATCTGCTGGCTAATCGGCATCGAGCGAAACCCAAAATTTCGCTCGATCCAGATACCATAAATAACAGTATATAGGAGAATAACAAATGGCCGTTTCATCGCTAACCAGAATGACAGTGCCTTTGGCCAGTGACCAAAGCAATCCAAATCAGGGCTTGTTGATGCCCAAACTCAAGTATCGCTTTCGAGTGATATTTGAAAACTTTGGCGTTAGTACACCCCGGACAGAATTGACCAAGCAGGTCATGGATTTCACACGTCCCAGCGTTAGCTTTGAAGAAATGCCAATTCCTATCTACAACAGCACAATCAAACTAGCAGGTAAACACAGCTGGGCTGATCTCACATGCCAATTGCGTGATGATGCCGGCGGCAATGTCAGCAAGTTGGTTGGTGAGCAATTACAGAAACAGTTGGATTTCTTGGAACAAAGTTCTGCTGCTTCGGGCATTGACTACAAGTTCCTCACACGATTTGAAGTGTTGGACGGTGGCAACGGTGCCAACGAACCCATAGCTTTAGAAACCTGGGAAATTTATGGTTGCTATCTCAAAGAAGTCAACTACAACGGCATGGACTATGGTGTCAGCGAAGCAGCCACAGTGACAATGACCATTGCCTTTGACAATGCTGTACAAACGCCAAACGGCAGCGGAGTTGGCGCAATCATTGGTCGTACCTTAGGCGACGTCGCAACAGGTGTGGGCACTTCACAGTCCACAATTTAATAAAACATGAGCTACTTTGGAGAAGATTTCCTCCAAGGATTTTTTGGGGCACCTGGGTTAAAAGATTACACCCATGCCTCAAAGACCTTTCGCAGCAACGGTTACGAACTCAGTCCCCGTTACAAGTTTCTATTCCATGTGTTTTTTACCATCAACACAGGACAAATTCCAGCCTTACAAAGTGTGTTTGGCAACGGCGACACAGCGTCGGTGGGTCTCATGGTCAAAAACATACAGTTGCCCAGTTACACAGTGTCAGTGGACACACTGAATCAATACAATCGCAAACGTCTAGTACAAAACAGAATTGACTACAATCCCATACAGGTAGTATTCAACGATGATCAAGGTGATTTGATTCGCAACATGTGGTACAACTACTACAGTTATTACTACAAAGATCCTAGTCAAAAGTATGATGGTGTACCCAATCAAAATGGCACCATTGGAAATCTTGCAACCCTATCCAACGGATTTGGTTACAACAACAGAGACATCTACGACAACAGTCGACAAGTTAACGACTGGGGGTACATTGGCGAAAGCTACAACGATACCAGCATTTTTAGTTCTGGCACCAATGCCAACAAGCCGCCGTTCTTTAGAGATATCAAGATCTATGGACTCAGTCAAAAGAAATTTGCCGCCTATGTGCTAATCAATCCCATGATCACTGAATGGCAACACGACATGTATGACTACAGCCAGGGCAACGGTGTTATGACCAATACCATGACCATGCGTTACGAAACAGTGAAATATTATTCAGGTGCCATCGGCGGCGCACAACCTAGCAACACAGTCAATGGATTTGCAGATCCAGCACACTACGACACAGTGCGTAGCAAGTTGGCCAGACCTGGCAGTACTGACAGTGTGTTTGGACAAGGCGGAATACTTGATGCTGGCGTTGGTATTCTTGAAGACTTGCAGGCTTTGATGAGCGGTCGTGGCGGATTATCAAATGTAATTGGTGCTGTATCGCAAGCTGGCAGAGTGTACGAGACCAGTCAGCGTATCACAAGAGCTGGCATCAATGAAGAACTGCGTCAAGAATCTAGAAACATTCTAAGAGAACAATTGCCTGGAGCAGTAAGGATTGCTGTCAACAAAGCCAATGGTATGATATTTCCTAGGGCTGGATCATAATGGGCACAGTTAACTACTCTAATCCCAAAATAGACGCCACAGTCAGAGTATTTGACCAATTCTATGCTTTTGAACAACAGGTACCTGCACAAGAATACGATGCAGTATACAGTTATTTTCGCAGTGTGTTTGGCACAGCCGAAGCAGCTGGAAATTTTACTGTAACTTTGTTCAGAGTGGCCAACGAATCGGCCATACCAGTCATGACTCTGTTGCAGGAGATACAAGGACAGAGTCAGCCAGAACTTACTTTAACTCTATGCTATTATCTCAACAGCCTGCGTAGTTCCAGCACCTTGCTAGGGCTCAATGCTACAGTGACTCCAAATTTTTACGTAGCCAGGAATGTGAGAGCATGACATGGCCAACTTTCGCCAAGGCATCTATCAAGTAAAAAATCCTCACAAGTATGTGGGACTGGGTTTGCCAAAGTACCGTAGTGGTTGGGAAATGACTTTCATGATGTTTTTAGACAGCAACGACAATGTACTTCAGTGGGCCAGTGAAAGTGTGAGAATACCTTATCGTAACCCTGTAACAGGCAAGCAAAGCATGTATGTTCTAGACTTTTTGATCACTTATAAAAACCGCAACAACACAGTGACTGCCGAATTGGTAGAAATCAAACCCAAAAAACAAAGTCTTGTTGAAAGCAAAATGAGCGCCAGAGACGGAGCCATAGTTGCTGTAAACTATGCCAAATGGGACGCTGCCACCAAATGGGCTCGACGCAACGGACTTACCTTTAGAGTAATCACCGAAGACGATATTTTTCACCAAGGCCGCAAGAAAAAATAACCACGGTCAGCCACGGTAAATATGGTATGACTCGTAAACTAGAATCTTTGTTTGATTTTCCACCTGCAGAAGAATCTGCTGAATCTGACAAGCTCTTAACTACCGCAGAAACACAAACAGCTATTGTGGCCATCGATGCTACTATAGATAAGATTGATCAGGCCTTGCCAGCAGTGCGTGACTTGGAAACCAGCGACAAGGAACTGGATGAAATAGCACAAAAAGCCACGGAAACCTTTGAAAATTTAACAGATCTAGGATTCAACGTAGACAGTCGTTATGCTGCTGAACTTTTTGCTGTGGCCGGAACCATGCTGGGACATGCACTCACAGCCAAAACTACCAAACTACAAAAAAAGCTCAAAGTGTTGGATTTGCAAATGAAAAAACTCAAATTGGATCAGGATGCTGCCAAAAACAAAGGTGAAGATACCAACGTAATCACTGGCGAAGGACAGGTTCTAAACAATCTCAGCCGCAACGAATTGTTGGAAAAGCTGATCGGCAACAGAGATCAAAACAACAAAGACGCATAAATATCATATAGGGATACAAATATGAAAAATTTTAAAGAATATCTAGCAGAAAGCGAAAGAACCTACAACTACCGCATCAAAGTAGTAGGTGAAGTTGCTCCTGATTTTACAAAGTTACTCAAAGAAAAACTGGCACAGTTTGACGTGGTCAAAATGACCGAAGTCAAAACCACACCAGTGCAAAAAGCGCCTGCAGATTTCCCTGCACATGCCAACGAGCGTGTGAACAGCATGGATGTAGAATTTCGCTATCCTGCCATTGAACCACAGATTCAGCAGATTGCTCAATTGCTGGGCCTTGATCCAAACCGTATCCGTTTGTTGACCACAGCTTATGAAGAAAGCATGGCTGAAGAAAAAGACAAGATTGAAGAACTCAACAAAGACCTTCTCACCGACACAGATTTACCGGCTCCAGATGCTGAGCAAAAGGCTTTGAAGAAAGATTATTCAGCACCCTATGACCAACATGCTGTGTTGAAGAATACCTATCGCAGTGAATTTACTGTGGCCGGCGGCAAGACCCCTCCAGCCAAGACCACAAATGATTTACCCATGGGCACCAAGAGCCCAATGACCAAAGTTTTACGACCACCCAAACCGGCCACCGGTGCCAACCCAAGAGGATAACAGCATGACATTTTTTTACGACCTAAACAAACGCCTGGCCGACTTAGCCAAGAAACAGAACCTCACCGAGGGTGCCAAGCCAGACTTCTTGGATCTTGACAAAGACGGTAACAAGACAGAGCCAATGAAAAAGGCTGCCAAGGAAGTTGACGAAGCCAGTTATAGTGCCAAGGCCGCACGTGCTGGCAAAGACATTGGCAAGCCAGGCAAAACTTTTGCTAAGATTGCCAAGAGTGCAGGCGAGCGTTATGGCAGCAAAGAGCGTGGCGAGAAAGTAGCCGGTGCTGTATTAGCTAAACTGCGTGCCAAGGAAAGTGTGGATGAGGCCGATGATCACAAAGAAATGAAACTGATTAGAGATTTAAGAGCCAAGGGATTGAGCGACAAAGAAATTCGTAAGGAAATAGAAAAAATTAAATCTGGTACCAGCAAACACATGCCTAAAGAATCAAGCATGGACGAAAACGCCTTGCAAGCATACTTAGGCAAAAAGAAATACGGCGAGACTGGTATGAAGGCTTTGCAGAAAGCCGGTCGTGAAGATGCAAGCAAGGCTACCATGGCCAAGATTCGTGCTCGGCACGACAAAATGGACGAAGCCGACATGGACGAAGGTAATGAATTTAGCGGTGCGTTGGCCAAGGCCAAGGCCACTGGCGCCAAAGAATTTGAAGTAGATGGCAAAAAATACAAGGTCACTGCAGAGGAAAAGGCTAGTCGTAGTACAGGTACAGCATTTGATCGTGACTACATGAAACAGCAAATGGCAAAGAAAGATGCTGAATCACACAGTCGTTATGATGTCAAAGACACAGGATACAGCAAACGTTATACTCGCAAACCTGAACCAGAAGTTGATGAGCCAGAAGTTTCTGATCAACCCAAGAAAAAAGGTCGTCCAAAAGGTCCAGCCAAAGGTCCTGAGCGTGTGACCAAGGGTGCATGGAAGCACAAAGGTGCTCGTAAGACTGCTGAGGATTTGGACACCGACGGTGTCATGATGACCAAGCCCAGCAACATGAGCAGTGAAGATCGTGATCCCTTGGTAGATCGTGGTGAATTTGGCCGCGAGGGCGACATGGCCAAAGAACAACTCAAGACCATTGATGCCGCTGCCGAGGAATTAATGAGCATTCTTGGTGACGAGCAGGATCTGCCAGAGTGGGTGCAGAAGAAAATCACCTTGGCCATGGACTACATTGACACAGCACGTGACTACATGCTGAATCAAGACAACAAGGAAATTGCTGAAAAAGCAGTAAGCAAAAAACAACAGAAGTTTATGGGCATGGTCCACGCTGCACAAAAAGGTGAAAAGCCTGCTAGTAAGGAAGTTGCTAAAGTAGCTAAAGAAATGCCTAAGAAGGCTGCCAAAGACTTTGCTGCTACCAAGCACAAGGGTTTACCAGAAAAAGTCAAAGCCAAAAAAGAAGAATCTGTAGAAGAAACTTCTGAAACTCCCAAAGAGAAAAAGTCCAGCGGAGGATTTCAATTTGGCAAGGGTGTCTATGAAAGCATGAATAAAAAAGTTGAAAATGCTATCATGGAAGGCATGAACGTCAGCGTAAACATGAGCACTGGCGAAGACGGTCAAGCTCGTAAAAATATCACGGTTAGTGCCGACGGCGACGATGCAGACAAGTTGGCAGAATTGTTAAAAATGGCTGGCCTAGAACAACACAGTCACAGCGATGTTTGTCCAACTTGTGGGGAAGAGCCCTGCGGTTGCGAATCCTTGGATGAAAACAGCCCAGACTGGCCAACCAACACAGAAACAAGTGATGATGCATTACAGTACTCGGGTGGATTGAACAAACCCAAATCAACAGGACAGACCACTGTACCAGTTATTGCTAGTCAATTGCGTCGCCAAGTTTCGATGGAAGAAGGTGTTGAACTCGAGCGTAGTCTGTTCAAACTTTATCAAGCATACAAGACCAAATGAAAACTTTAAAAGATTACATTGTGGAAGCCGAGCAGTGGATGGAAGAGCCTGACACTGGCGACAACATTGACATTGAACTCGAAGACGGTACCTTGATTGAAACTTATATCATGGCCCGCGAACACAATGCTATTCTTTTAGACGCTACTCCAGAAATATATTCTGCTTTGAGCGAATGGGCAGAACTGCGTGAAGACATCGACGATGACTACGAAATGGAAGATCAGTCAGGCATGATTCAGTTGGACAAGAGTCTAGCTGATGCTCCAGTCAAGCCGGTGGCCAACATGGAAGAAGGTGCCATGAAAGAAGAAATGTGGCGCATGGCCGAACGCATGAGCCTAGCAGATTTCTTAGAATATTATGGACACGAAGAATGGATTGAAGAGTTCTGGAGAAACATCAACGATGAACCAGAAACATTTGCAACAGATGAAGCCAAATACCAAGGTCGCGAAGTTCCTTTAAATAAGCCAATGAGAGGGGATTCAAAAAAATACAAAGTGTATGTCAAAGATCCTAAAACAGGAAATGTTAAAAAAGTAAATTTTGGCCATGGCGGAACATCAGCCAAACGTGCTGGTCAAAAGACCATGCGTATTAGAAAGTCAAATCCTAAAGCAAGGAAAAGTTTTAGAGCAAGACACAACTGTGCAAATCCAGGTCCACGTACCAAGGCACGTTATTGGTCTTGCCGTGCATGGTAAAGAAAGAAGATAAAAATGGCAAACGTAATCTCATCGGCAGCAAACGTAACATGGTATACTGACAAGGCAGAAATTACCGCCTTGGATGATGCAGTCACATACAATGTTTATGCAGTGGGACTCACTATTCCCTACGGTAACGGAACCAGTTACACAGCCAGTGCTGTGGGCAATCTCTGGAGCAACGCTGTGGCCGTGGGTGCCAATACCACTGTGCAAATTTATGTGGGTGCCGGAAACAAACTCACAGTCACAGGAACATTCACTGCTGCCGAATTAGGCACAGCCAGTTCGGCCACTGCAGGCGTCACCGGCGCAGGAAGCTAAACATGCGAGCCCGCGAGTTTATCCGCGAGGACCGCAATAAAGCTCGTCAAGAAGGTCCTCTACATCCCACCTATGATCAGGCCAATCCTGGAGCTCTTACCGGCATGGAAATTGATCGTTATTATGACATGTATCGTGCAGGCATTCTCATGGGACGAGCTCCCGACGATATCAGCGACTTAGATCCAGGAAGTTGGATTAACAATTTACCTTATTTTGGCGCCTACACCGATGCCGACAAGCAAAAAATCCTGGCCAGTTTCAAGGCCTTGGGCATCAAACCACGCACACTGGTCGAACCGGGTAGTTTTGAACACCGAGAAGTCAATATTACCAGTCCGGTCAAAGGATTCCGAGGATATCCTAGATGAGAGCTCGCGAGTTCATTACAGAACAACAGGCTCCTTTGCACAAAGAAGCCGGCGCTCCCATGAAGGACACTTATATAATTCCAGGGTTGCCCAGTCAAGATCCTTACAAAACTTATAGATTTGGTGTGGCCATGGCTCGGGCCCGGGCCGAACAAGCCGGAGAAAAATTAAATCCTTTCAGTGCCGAAGGTGCATTTGGAGAATATGCCGTGGTTGCAGGGTTTGATGATTCAGTGGGAGAATTGATAGACAAGGCGTTGAGCATGACCCAAACTCCTGGGGGCAAACGTCCAGCAGGGTCTCAACACAGCCAAGAACCTGCTCTGGTCAACACAACCAGCCCAGTCAAGGGTTTCAAAGGCTACCCAAGGTAAATACACAACAAGGTAAAAGACATGAAAATTGCAGATATCCTACGCACATTGGCCAACAACCTGGATCACAGTCAGGGTGGTGCTCCTGATCCTAGAATTCAAAATCCAGGACAACTGATTGATGTTGCTGTTGTAGCTGAGCCAGCAGGCGACAATGACGGTGATAAAACACCATCGGGCAACGATGCCAATCCAGAAGATTTGTTTTTACCTCCATTACAACAAAAACAAGAATTACTGAAAAAAGCTGTGGGCGTAGAAAATGTCTACGACGATGGCACCCCAGCTGAAAAGTATGAAGCCGAACAAGATCAAGAAGATGATATGACTCAGGAACGCGAAGACATTGTGGATCGCATCAAAAAACTCAGCGGTGTTCCTGTGGCAGCCATTCAAGAACTTTCCAACGATCCGGTTCTTGACGACTAAGGGGCTCGGCCATGAGCTTCATACAAAACTTTTTTTCCAGCCGCGACAACAATGCCAACACTCAGACCTATGTGGGCCAAACAGATCGCCTTTGGTATAATCCCGACAACAACACCATAAGAGTCAGTGACGGTAGCACGCCAGGCGGCCTGCCGGTAGATTACTCCAGTGGTGCCAATATTACAGCCAACAACATCACGGCCAACAGTCTTACAGTAAACAGTATTACCAGCACTGGCGGCAATGTTAGTGTTACTGGTAATTTGATTATTACAGGAAATATCAGCCCAGCCAGCAACGTCAAGATTGGCGGTGTCAAGGCTGGCCCCGGTGCCAACATCAGCAACGATGGCACACTCACAATCAACACCGCTGGATTGGCCTTTAGCTTTGGTGACTTCACGGCCAACAACAACATCTTGACCCTGGTCAATGTGGATCAAGACATGATCCTGGCCACACAGGGCAACGCTGAAATACAGTTGGTGGGCAACATTGGATTTTACAAAAGCAATGGACTGCCACCTGACCCTAACAATTTGTTTTTCTTCGCCAAAGACGACGGACAGATCACTATTTTAGTGCCTGCCGAAGATCCACTGCTGGGCGCGGTAGAAATCATTGGTTCATCTACAGGAAATCTTATTGCTCCTGGACAACCTGGTGCTATGTTGCACATCACTGGACAACCGGGCATACCCAGCAGATTCTATCAGGACGGCAACGACAATTATGTGGCCTGGGTGGCCCGACGCTGGAACGGCAATGTGTCCAACCCCACACAGGTCCTAGCTGGTGAAGACGTGTTGCGTATCAATGCCACGGCGGCTACCAATCTTGGTGGCGGCAATGTGGGCAACGTGGCCATGGCTCAAATTTCAGTTATGGCCTTGGAAAATCAAACTGCCACAGCACAAGGCAGTGAAATTGTCTTTACAGTAACACCCGTGGGACAACCTGCCACCAATCGTGTGGCCGTGGCCAACATCACAGTGGCCAACGGTGTTAGTGCAACCAAATTTACTGGTCCGTTGACTGGCAATGTCACTGGCAACCTGACAGGCACAGCCAACGTAGCTACCAATCTTGCAGCGGCTACCAGCATCTTGGCTGGACAAGTGAACATTGATCCCGCGGCCATTGGCAAAAACACTGACAGCGTGCAAACATTTACTCTAAACGGGTTGACCACCAGCCACAAGGTCCTAGTCATGCCACAGGCAGCCTTGCCCTACAATCTTGTGATATCAGCGGCCTGGGCCAGTGCCACCAACACCCTTAGCATACAGTTCCAAGAGTTTGGCGGCGGAGTAGATGCTCCTGCATTTAACCTGGCCTACTTTGCCTGGGTATAGCATGGCCGACATCATCTGGATCAATCCAGTGGTCCGCGGCACCTGTGACACTACCAACTGCGGTGCGGCCTGTTGTAAAATTCGTGTCTACAGCGATTCAGTGAACTACACCACAAGATGGTGTGAGCATTTCAATCAAGACACTCTGCGTTGCAACATCTATGAAACCAGGCCTGAAGGATGTAGAACCTACCCTAGGGTCAGACACCTGGAATACAACTATGTGCCAGGTTGCAGTTACTATTTAGAGGAAGAACAACAATGAAAAAAATACTTACAATAATTTTGCTACTGCCTGCCTTGGCCCTGGCACAAAAAATGCCCAAACAATCGGCCACCTACGACGCACAGATCCTGCGTGTCAGCGACGGTGACACCATTGTGATAGCCGCCGCCTTCTTACCTGCTCCGCTCAAACCTGAACTGGCTGTGCGTATCTTTGGGGTGGACACTCCAGAAAAAGGACATCGTGCCCAGTGCCCCAGTGAAGATGCCCGCGGAAAAGCCGCAAGTGAGTTTACCAAGAACGCTGTGAAGTCAACTAAGCGACATCAAGTAGTATTATACGGCTGGGACAAGTTTGGTGGACGTGTGCTGGGCGACATCGTCCTGGATGGTGTGAGTCTGCGTGCTGAATTGATCCGCAACGGATTTGCCAGAGAGTACTACGGAGACGCCAAACAGTCGTGGTGTAACTGATCATGAGATTTAGCGAATTTGGCAAGGGTGTTTACCCAAAATCTAAATTAAAACCCTTGTCGGGCAGTAACATATCAAAAACAGGCACTCATGTGGCTCGTTTTCAACGCAATAAACGCATACAACCTGGCTCTGACCGTTGGTTCAAGCTGTGGTTTGCAAAACCTGGCCTCACCGGCGAAAACCCTTATAAGTAATGCATGAACAACTTTTTTTGCGCAGCTCCGTGGAGGGGCTTACACATCAATCCAAGAAGCAATGTTAAAACCTGCTGTGCTGGCGATCCTAACATATTAGGCAATCTTGAGACACAAAGCATTGAGGAAATACTCAATGGACCTACTATGAAAGAAATTAGGCAAACGTTGGCCAAAGGACAGATGCATTCCTACTGCTCAAATTGTATACAGGCCGAAAGATTTGGAGCCGACAGCGAAAGAAAATGGCACAACAGTCAGAATCCAGATATTGATTATGCCACTGCTGGGGATCAATACCATTATCCAGTGATTGCAGATATCAGATGGAATATCACCTGCAATCTTAGCTGTAATTATTGTAGTGAATGGTGCAGTTCCAAGTGGGCTGCATTGAAAGGCAAACCTTTTAAGTACGAAACCAGACACTACTATGAAGAAGTATGTGATTTTTTACAAAAACACTATGATCACATCAAAGAAGTTGCTCTTGTTGGTGGAGAACCTTTGTTGTTGCCAGAAAATGAAAAATTATTAGATGTGGTACCACCGCAGGCCACTGTTACCATCATTACCAACATGAGTGTAGAATTAGAGAACAACAAAATTTTTAAAAAATTAGCAAAACGCAACGGAGTAGGTTGGTCAATGAGTTTTGATAATATAAATGAAAAATTTGAATATGTACGTTATGGCAGCAATTGGAACCTGTTAAAAAACAACATTTCTACGGTCAAAAATCTTATGAAAACCAATGGTCACTGGGGCGGAATTCATGCAGTTTATAATTTATACAACGCTACTCGAATATGTGAATTGAGACAATTTGCTGAAGAGCAGGGTCTTACAGTGCTGTGGCAAAATTTATTTCAACCCGACTATCTTGATCCTTTTTTACACGGGGTAGAAATGTCTCAGTCAGCCAGCCAAGAAATTGAAAAATTTTTGTCTATGGGCATAGCGACCGAAGAAGAAAAAGTTTTTTTTGATACAGCGTTAAAAAAATATCAATCAATTACAGAACCCAATTACGACATGGCTAAAAAATTTGCCTCGCACATACGAGATATTGAAAATATCTACCATCCAGACCAACGAGGAAATTTTTTAAAAAATTGGCCAGAACTAGAACCGTTGATAAAACTAGGAAAATCATGATAATTGGTCCAGTTGATCAAGATCAAAATCTTTTTCACATTCGACAGGCCATGCCAGAATCTCTGATCAACAAGATCATAAACACTGATTGGTTGTCCATGCCATGGACCAGGCCGCAACTTCAGGCTCATTGGAAACGCCGTAAAATTAACAATTCTGCTATTCCTTGGATCGGTGAATGGAACACAGCTATGAATTTATTATGGGCAGAAATTGTAAACTTTTTAGGCGACCGAGGATGGGCACACGAGACGTATCCAGACACGGTATTTTGGTTGGATGAGCCTGATTTTAGATGCGGAATGCATGTGGATGGAGGATTGATTGGCGCCATGCAATTGTTTTGGATTGGAGACATTGACAACGGCACATGCTTTTATAACACTAAAAATTTTGATGATCTAAGATATCAATTTTCTTTTTTATCAAATCAAGGATACCTTACAATAACCGTGCCAACCGCAGAAAATTTTACTCCCTTGTTGTGGCATGCCATGCCAACGCCGGTAAAGCAAAATACATTTAGAATTACCAGTTATACCAGAGTTACTTGCCCTCCTCAACCAGCTTGGACATTATGAGTTTAGAAGGCGTATTAATAAAATCTCCTCACAAACGCACTGCATTTACCGATGAACAGTTGCGAGAATTTGTAGCCTGTGCTGATCCTGTGACTGGTCCTCAGTATTTTATGGACCATTTTTTCTATATTCAACATCCTACACGTGGTAAAATGTTGTATCATCCTTTTGATTATCAAAAGCGACTGATCGATACCTATCACAATTATCGTTTCAGTATCTCAATGATGCCCAGGCAGACCGGTAAGTCAACGTCAGCTGCTGGCTATTTGTTGTGGTATGCCATGTTTGTACCAGACTCAACTATTCTTATTGCCGCACACAAATATACCGGCTCACAAGAAATCATGCAACGTATTCGTTATGCCTATGAACTTTGTCTAGATCACATACGTGCAGGTGTAACCAGTTACAACAAAGGCTCCATAGATTTTGAAAATGGAAGTCGTATCGTCAGTGCTACAACCACAGAAAATACCGGTCGTGGTATGAGTATATCGCTCTTGTACGCAGACGAGTTTGCATTTGTGAGACCTGGTATAGCCAAAGAATTTTGGACTTCTATCAGCCCTACCTTGGCCACTGGCGGTAAAGCAATTATAACAAGCACTCCTAATTCAGACGAAGATCAGTTTGCGTTGCTGTGGAAAGGCGCCAACAAGTGCGAAGATGCCTACGGCAATCCTACAGATCTAGGCATCAACGGATTCAAGGCCTATCGCAGTTACTGGAACGAACATCCGGATCGTGACGAAAAATGGGCTGCAGAGCAACGAGCACAACTAGGTGAAGATCGTTTCCGCAGAGAAATGGGTTGCGAATTTATCATCAATGATGAAACACTTATAGCACCAGCTAAACTGTTAGACTTGCAAGGCGTGGAACCCATGTATAAAACTGGCCAGGTTCGCTGGTACCAGAGACCAAGAAAAGATCGTATCTACGTCATAGCCCTGGATCCCAGTCTGGGCACCGGAGGTGATCCTGCTGCTATACAAGTATTTGAAGCCAATACCACAGAACAAATAGCTGAATGGCGTCACAACAGAACTGCCATACCAGAACAGATTAGAATTTTAGCCGACATTGTTCGTCATCTCAACGAAACTGTAGACAATCCTCAAAACATTTACTACAGCATTGAAAACAATACCATTGGTGAAGCTGCCTTGATCAGCATAGCCGAATATGGCGAAGAAAACATTCCGGGATATTTTCTCAGTGAGCCCGGAAGCGGTGGTGGTCGCAGATATCGCAAAGGATTCAATACCAGCAACAAACCCAAATTAGCAGCCTGCAACAAACTCAAAACCTTGATTGAAAGCGGTCGCATGAAAATCCGCAGTAGTAGCTTGGTCAGCGAGCTTAAAACCTTTGTGGCCCATGGAGTTAGTTATGCCGCAAAACCCGGTGAAACCGACGACTTAGTAATGGCCACAATATTGGCCGTGCGTATGATGCAAATTTTGCAGACTTACCACAAAGAAATGGACACTGCCATGCGTGATCACGGCGATACCATCATTGAGCCCATGCCTTTCATCAGCGTCATGCGCTAAATACAACACTATGGCCGCACAAACACCTGCACAGCAATTATATGATCTCTTAGTAAGTCGCAATTTTGACCCAGAATTGCTGGACAGCTCTGGACGTCCCAGCGAAAATCCCAGCGAAACCGAAGTTTTTAGTTTTGATTTTCAAACCGAAAGCGGCAACGATTATGGCACAGTGGTCATAATGTTGGGCTCAGACAACGACATGGAAATCTACTTTGGCGACAACATTGGCCGCGGCATGGAAGCCGACGACAAAAAAGAGTGGTTTGATTTCTTGTATCAGCTACGCATGTTTGCCAAACGCAACTTGATGACTTTCGGTTTGAAAAATCTCAATCGTCTGCGTTACAGCATGCAGGGACAGGCTGCTATCAAAGAAGGTTTGTTTGAATCTTGGTCGGGCAAGAAGGATGTTAGCTGGAACGCTGACCCAAATCAAAGTCGTCTCATGATCAAACACAAACGTGCCTTGGGCGAAGGCGAAGCACGTTTTCGTTATGTGGAAAGCCTGTTTATTGAAACAGCCGAGGGCGAACGATACAAATTGCCTTTTAAAAATTTAACCGCCGGCAAGGCCATGCTAGAACATGTTCGCAACGGCGGTCGTCCCTATGACACTCGCGGACAACACATCGCCGAAATGGTTCAAGAACTAGCAGTACTCAGCAGATTCCGCAGAGCCAATCAAGGACGCTTGTTGGAAGGCGATACAGCGGCTTTGGTAGAGCAGACCAATACCTATTATGAAAACTTGCGTGGCGCACTGAAAAGTATCACAACCACACGTGGGTACAATACCTATTTTGAATCATGGGCGCCAACCGAAGTCACTGAGGAAAGCGTGGTAATCGAAGGTCTCAAGCATTTGTTCGTTACACAAACACTGGATCAAAGAATTGAAGAGGCCTTGCCAATCTTGGCCCGCATACAACAACAAGGAACTGACATGAAAGAAGCAAACATATTTGAAACCTGGGCCAATCAGCTCATGGAAGGAACCTGGGCTACACCTGATACTCCAGAAAAACAAGCTACCTTGGTAAAGCTGATGAGCGCAGAATTTCCAGTGGGTGCTGATGCTACCAATGCCACTGAACAGTTGTATGACTTAATCGGCGACGACGAACTGTTTGATCGCCTGGAAGAACTTGCTGCTCGCGACGCCAACGCAGATGCACGTCAGGTGATCTATGATCGCATGCAAGAGTTAGCTGATGATCCGAACATTGCCAAGGTCATGACAGACTTGACAGTGGATGTTGACACACCAGCCGAGCCTGCCGAACCCACCCAAGAAGCCGTGAAAGATCCTGCTACTCAAACCGAAGATCCTGCCGACACACCTCAACCTACATATCCAGAATATGCTCAAGACTTAGATAGTATTCTCAAACATGCCGGCGTACCGGCCAAAGAACGGCCAGCTCCAGACTACGAAGCAGAAGTAAAAGAGGAGTCTAATCCAGGTGTAACACCTGCCGATATTGATGACGTACCAGATTCAGATCTACAAGAATCTGATCTAGAAGAAGGCAAATGCAACATGACCGAAGCTGGTGAAAGTTGTCCAGTTCATGGCCTGGATGAGTGTGGTGCCTCTACAATTGCCGCTATGGAATCAGCACCGGATCCGTTTATGAGCAGAATCAAAATTTTGGCTGGCATGTAATTGACCAGTATTAAAATGTGTGGCTATAAATAAGCACGCTCTTGCGTGCTTTTTTATGATTATTACCAACACTATTAGAACCAAACTCGACGGAACGTATAACACAGTTCTTAACAATCAAGATCCTATTAGAATCATTGATCATGCCATGGGATTTGATAGAAATTTTAAGTGCCAGGTTTTAGATCACATACACGATCAGACTGATCATCGTCGTACTGTGGCCACGGAATACATATTCAATAAAAAGATTCGAAACAACTATTTTAAATTTGATTTTGTGTTTGACGTCAACGCCTGGTATCGAGAAAACGGTATTCAAAACTTACAAGCATTTCCGATTTCCTCCAAATCAACTCGATCATCATTTGTGTGTTCTTTTAACAATAACCCACACATATCAAGAAAACTTTTAACTGACGCCATGCACTATTATGGGTTTTTTAATGCAGAGACCTGTAGCAAAAGTTTTACATCACAACCCTATGAAGTAATCGGAACCTTGTATGATTTAATTGGCGGCCGAGCCGAATGGTATAAAAAGTTTTTTTTTAGCGAACAAATTCCTGATTTTCACGGCACTCGTATTGTTTTTGGGCCCATGGTCAGTGCCGACCATAGTAGAAATCAACAACACCTACGATCCAAAATTGATCAGAGTTTTTTACACATAGTCTCAGAAACCATGGCCACCAGTTACTATCCATTTATTACAGAAAAGTTTTTATACAGTGTAGTACAAAAAGGATTATTTTTAGCCTACGCACAACCGCGGTGGCATCAACACCTTTCTCATTATTATGGATTTCGCCGCTATACCAAAATTTTTAATTATGATTTTGATAATATTCAAAATCCTGTTTATCGACTTATTGCTCTGATGGATATGATTTCGAAATTTTCTCGATTGTCTCTAGACGACTGGAAAAAATTGTATGAAATAGAAAAAGAAAATATTGAATACAATTATAAACACTATGCCACGGGCAACTATTTAAAGGTTCTTTCCAAACGAGTGGCCAGTATGACAGAATTCAACGAACACCTACAATCAAAACTTTAGTCACCGTAAAACATTCAATAGAACAAACACAATCATAAATAACATTGACGCTGGCAAAGCACTAGTATATACTACACAAGTGATACAATCTTTACAGCATCACAGGCAACTTAGATCTAATTATTTAGATAGGCAACATCGAGTAAAACTTTAGAAAGGCAACTCAACTATGGCATCATTAGCAGAAATTCGCGCAAGACTAGCCGCCAGCGAATCCAAACAAGGCGGACAATCCACAGGCGGTGACAATTCAATTTACCCACATTGGAACATGGAAGAAGGCCAAAGCGCCACTCTGCGTTTCTTGCCTGATGGTAACAGCAAAAACACATTCTTTTGGCAAGAACGGGCCATGATCCGCTTGCCATTCAATGGCATCAAAGGTGAAGCAGACTCAAAACAAGTCTACGTTCAAGTGCCATGCATGGAAATGTGGCAAGAGACCTGTCCAGTGCTCACAGAAGTGCGTACTTGGTTCAAAGACAAGGCTCTAGAAGACATGGGTCGTAAGTATTGGAAGAAACGCAGTTACATTTTCCAAGGCTTTGTGCGTGAGAATCCACTTGCCGATGACAAGACTCCAGAGAATCCAATTCGTCGCTTCATCATTGGTCCTCAGATCTTTTCAATCATCAAGTCGGCACTCATGGATCCTGAGTTGGAAGAATTGCCAACCGACTTGCAACGTGGTCTAGATTTCCGTATCACCAAGACCTCCAAAGGTGGTTATGCTGACTACAATACGTCCAAATGGGCACGTAAAGAAAGCGCACTCACAGCAGAGGAACAAGCCGCAGTGGACAAACATGGCTTGTTTGATTTGAGCACATTCTTGCCCAAGAAGCCCACCGAAGCCGAAGTCCGGGTCATCAAAGAGATGTTTGAAGCATCGGTAGATGGTCAGAGTTATGACACCGAACGTTGGGGTCAGTATTTCCGCCCAGCGGGTGTGAGTGCTCCGGGCGGATCGGGTGCGACACATGTGGACGAAGATACTCCGGCACCGGCGGCCAAACCTGCTCCGGCTGTGTCTAGCAGTTTTGACGACGAAGATGATGCTCCAGCACCTGCTGTAGCGTCAGCACCGGTAGAAGCCAAACCTTCGACACAAAAAGCCGAAGACATCCTGGCCATGATTCGGGCACGTCAGAAGCAATAAAACTTTGATGTTTTTACTGTACAGGGGTCATTCCCTGTGCAGTTCAACTTGTAATTAAAACGCAATGACGTCAATACCCTCCCAATCTCTCAAACAATATCTTGAATCCACTTACAATTATCAAATAGTTGGTTTGATTGATTTGGATTGGCTGGCCAGTCAACCAAGAAACACTTTGTACAAATTATTCACTCAGTGGCATAAACCGGTGTTTGAATCATCAGAACGAATTGTTTTTTATTCTAGAAATTCCATATCAGTTGACATGTTGACTCACATACAAAAATGTGCCAGCATGGTTGATATATCAAACTTTTTTATTTTAATTTGTAACTCCAACGTTAATTCTGAGGATCTTGAATTTGTCAAAAAACAATATTCAACGGACTGTACTGTTTTTTCTGTGTTACCTTTAAACTTTTTAGACTCTGCAGATGCAGAGCCCGTAGTTCCAAATCCAACAATTAATCTACCGGAAACTTTTTGTTTTAATCCCTGGACAAACTTAGAAATTTCTAGCCAGGGTGAATTTAGACCGTGTTGTGTTTTCAAAGAATCAATAAAAGATTCAACTGGTCGAGCCTACAACATCAACACAGATACCCTTGACAAGGTCTACAACAGTGATTATTTAAAAAATCTTAGACAACAATTTCTTGATGGCCAGCGACCCTCAGAATGCTTTTATTGCTGGTATCAAGAATCTCTCACCAAAGAATCCAATAGAATTCGTTACGCTAGAGTAGTTGGACTGGACGGTCATTGTCAGAACATTGAAAAACCGTCCATTGAAAACGTGCTTACTTTGGATATAAAACTAGGAAACCTTTGTAATTTTAAATGTAGAATATGTTTTCCTTTTCATAGTTCAAAGTTTGCCGAGGAGCAGGTGCGACATTTTAATTCTACCATCAATCTCAAAGAATTGAACTCAAAAGGACAGTGGGCGCAAAATCCCAAAATTTGGGAAATGTTTAACGCTCTTGGTCACCAGGTCGTCAACATTGATTTCTATGGCGGCGAACCATTTCTTATCAAACAACAAGAAATTTTCTTAGATTATTTGATATCAAATAATCATGCCAATCGAGTTCGATTGCATTACAACACAAACGGTTCAGTGTATCCAACACATCTGTTTGAAAAATGGAAACTGTTCAAACATGTGGACATTGCCTTTAGCATAGATAACATTGACACAAGATTTGAATTTGAGCGCGGCGGCGAGTGGGCACAGGTGCAAAACAATTTAGATCAATTTTTACAGAATCGATTGCCAAACATGACTTTGAGTGTATATGCCACAGTAAATGCACAAAATGTTTACTATCTTGATCAACTGGTCGCGTGGTATGAAACAAAAGAATTTGACAATTTGTTTTTTAACATGTTGGAAGAGCCAGTGTTTCTAAGAATAACCACAATGAATCAAGAATTAACTGACATGGTTGTTGCCAAGTTAAGTCAAATTGATTCTACCAAGGTATCAAAATATAAAATTGATCACATACTTGAATCGTTAAAAAACACTGATTGTTCAAAAAACTGCACAGATCAAATGGCCGATTACATGTTAAAACTGGATCATATACGAGATCAAAAATTTGAATCGACTCATCCAGAAGTTGCTCAAATTGTCTACAAGAAAAATACTAACATCCGTGTTGATCAACTTCCTTAATTGCTATGATATTGTTAAATTATTTTCCTTGTAGTTATGGCGACACATTGGTCGCCATGTTTTGTAATTTTAAATTGCAACGAAAAAATAGTGTTGCGATAAATCCAATTGCATTGTTAAAGTTGCAAAATTTTTATTCTTTGTCGTTGGAGGAGAAAAAACAACAATGGCCCTCGATAAAACAATACCCAGTGGTAGCGTGCCACAGACAAAAAGAGTTTGACTTTAATCAAATTGAACCAGTAAAGGTAATTAGTATAAAAATCAATCAACGAGAATGGTTGTACAATCGAGTGAAAGCTGTGCAATGGAAATATTATGGACAAGATGTTGGGGATCCAATTTTGAAACAACTCAAAACTCGATTGTCAGACAAAGATCAAAATTTAATAATTGAAAAGGATTATCAAATGTGGGCCCAGTCAAACATATTGCCATCGGATGAAATACTGGATTTTGAAATGTTACTGGACAATTCAATCATTGATTGGTGCAATCAGCGGCAACTCAATGTTGACCCTAACATTTTAGAAATCATCAGACAGGATATATTGAAATATCAATAATGCTTTGCTCAAACATAAAACACAACTTGAGTTGGACTGCGGATGGTCGTGTCAGGCCCTGTAACCATTTAATTAATTTTCCTGGATCTGTCACAGTCAAAGACATGCATCAAACTGCAGAATATCAACAACTGTTCTCAGACCATGAAAATAATATCAAATCTAAGTTCTGTCAACGTTGTTGGGACAAAGAATCAGTTGATCTTACCAGCAAACGCCAGGCTGATAGCAAAGTACACAACGTTTATTCAAAACTAAATTCTGACTATCTAAAAATTGATGCAGCCATTGGTGATGTTTGCAATGCTGCTTGTAGAATTTGCGGCCCACACAGCAGTACCTTATGGCAAAAAATTGTTCCCTCTTGGGAATCATCTGACACAATTTCCACGGTGTGGCAACAAGCACACAACCGTGTTGACGATATTTTACAATTGGACTTTGGTGGCGGAGAACCCTGGGCCAATGCGGTGCCAGACCAACTGGAGCTTTTTAAAAAACTAGCAGATCGCAACCGTCAACAGTTGGTTAAAATCCGTTATAACACCAACGGTAGTTTGTGGCCAACTCGCTTGATTGAACAATTAAAAAATTTTCGTGAAGTTGAAATCACATTAAGCATTGATGATATTGAACAAAGATTTGAATACAATAGATGGCCATTGAAGTGGTCTCAGGTCAATGAAAATTTAGATAAGTTTATTTTGTTACAACAACAACATAACAATATCAAATTAACTGTGAATTTTACAGTCAGTGTATTCACCTGGCAACGAGCTGATTATTTTGAAAAGTGGGCAAAACAACGAGGACTTGATTTGATAAATTTTAATATATTGACCAATCCATGGATGTATTCTATTAGATCATTGCCCAAAGATGTTAAAAAAAAATTACCGTCCACAAAGTTTGATAACATAGTAAGCATAGATCCAAGAACAGATTGGAAAGAGCATTTTTTAAAAACCACGCAGGAACTAGATCACCAACGAGGGCAATCGTTTGTTGATACGTTTACAGAACTGAAAGACATAGTATGAAAATAGCAATTACAGGACACACAGCTGGCATAGGCCAAGCCATGGCTCGGCAATATCAACAACAGGGACACGAAATCGTAGGGCTCAGTCGACGTGAAGGACACAACATTAGAAATATTCCTAAAATTTGTGATTTAATCGAGCCTTGCGACATGTTTGTAAACAATGCACAAGCCGGATATGCCCAGACTGAGTTGTTGTTTGAAATGGCAGAACGGTGGAAAACAACCGGCAAACACATCATGGTAATTTCGACCATGATGACTCAAGATCCAATCAGTGTACTGCCGGGGCTGGGCATGGATCATTATCGCATACAAAAAGTTGCACTGGAAGAATCAGTACGACAACTACGCAATCGACATTTGGGGATAAAACTTACCATTGTAAGACCCGGCAACGTTGCTACCAGCCCCGACAAGACTGTGCCGCCAGCATGCGAAGTCAATAACTGGGCCAGCACGCTTGTGTCTTTGCTCGACCTTGCTGAAAAAAACAATTTAAATATACCAGAACTTAGTTTGGGTGCAAAAGTATGAAAAAAATAGCTATAACCGGACACAGCCGAGGGCTAGGCGCAGCATTAGAAAAAAAATATTTGGAACAGGGGAATACCGTAATTGGCTTTAGTAGATCCAATGGATATGATTTAAGAAACTGGGACTGTTTACAAAACATGCTTGATCAATGTGAAGATTGCGATGTATTTGTTAATTCGGCCAAACCTGATTTTGTACAAACCACTGTGCTTTATGAATTATGGAAACGGTGGCAAGGAACACACCGCACAATTATAAATATCAGTACTATATTAACATATTTGCCAAGTTGTCCAGAACATCTTGGTCACGATATAGGAATAGATTTTTACCGTACTGCAAAAGTTAGTTTGAACGAAGCCAGTGCCCAATTGTTTTCAAAGAATTTTTTACCAAGAATTATTTTAGTAAAGCCATCACATTTATATTCGTGGCCAATTAATGATCAAGATTCAAATAATTTGACAAGATGGGTTGAAACTTTTTTTGCTGTAATGCAAACCATGGAACAAAATAATTTTAATCTCAAAGAAATTAGTTTTTAATATGACTCCAAAAGAATATTTTACCAAAAAATCCTTTTGCACACTGCCGTGGCTAGGACTTTTAGTTCAACCAAACGGTATTGTTAGAAATTGTGCAATCAGCAAGGACTCGATTGGAGATATCAATCAAACTCCATTGCATGACATTTTACATGGACAAAAAAATCAAGAAATTAAACAAGACATGTTAAACGATGTATTTCATGATCGTTGCTCACAGTGTCATACTTTAGAAAAAAATCAACCCAACACCATGGATCAAGTCAGTAATAGAGTTTGGTATCTTAAAACATTGCCAATCAAGGATTTAGATTTTTTTGACAATGTTGACAACCATCGACTAAAAATGTTAGATTTAAGATGGAAAAATACTTGTAATTTTGCATGTGTTTATTGCGGCCCAGATTTAAGCAGTGCCTGGGCTGCTGAACTGAATCGTCCTCAACACATATCCGATTCGGCTTTAGAACAATCTTTGAATTACATCTATGACAACATACACACAGTAGATCATGTCTATTTGGCCGGTGGTGAGCCGCTGCTGATTAAAGAAAATTTAAATTTGTTAAACAAGTTATACGAGGTAAATCCAAATGTATCTATTAGAATCAACACCAATCTCAGTGTGATAAACAACGACATTTATAATCAAATTAAAAAATTTAAAAATGTTCACTGGACAATCAGTGTAGACAACATCAAAGAGCAATTTGAATATGTAAGATTTGGCGGAAAATGGAAAACATTTGTTACGAATCTTGATCAACTCAGACAAGATTTTGAAAAAATTAATTTCAATTTGGTTTGGTTCGTATTGAACGGAACTGGAATTTTTGACTGCATTGATTTTTTGGCAGAACAAGGATTTCATGAAAATACCATAATTGTCAATCCTTTAGAGTATCCCACCGAGTGGCATATCAACAATCTTCCGACTTGGCAACTTGAAAAAATTAAAAATCAAATAACGGAAAGAATAAAGTCAGCAGATCCCAAATATTCTCTTTACAATTCGTTGAATCTCATGTTAAACTATATAGGAATGCCGTTTGAGAAAAACATAAATTCAACTTGGGAAACTGTAAAAATACTTGATCAGCGTCGAAAATTAGACAGTAGAAAAGTTTTTAAAGAATTATATCAATTACGAGAGGAAGAATAACATGGGAAAGCCATTTGACGTATCAAAATTCCGCAAGGAAATTACCAAAAGCATCGACGGCCTAAGCATCGGCTTCAACGACCCTACAGATTGGATCAGCACAGGCAATTATGCCTTAAACTATCTGATCAGCGGAGACTTTAACAAAGGTATTCCCTTGGGCAAGGTCACTGTGTTTGCTGGCGAATCGGGTGCGGGCAAGAGTTACATTTGTTCAGGCAACATTGTGAAGAACGCACAAGAGCAAGGCATCTTTGTGGTGCTGATTGACAGTGAAAACGCCTTGGACGAGGATTGGCTCAAGGCGCTCGGTGTGGACACCAGTGAAAGCAAATTGCTCAAGCTGAGCATGGCCATGATTGATGATGTGGCCAAAACTATTAGCACATTTATGGCCGACTACAAAGCACTTCCAGATGGTGAACGTCCAAAAGTGTTGTTTGTGATTGATTCGCTGGGTATGTTATTGACTCCTACAGATATCAATCAGTTTGATAGTGGTGATTTGAAAGGTGACCTAGGTCGCAAGCCCAAAGCACTCACAGCCTTGGTTCGTAACTGCGTCAACATGTTTGGTAGTTATAATGTGGGCTTGGTATGTACCAATCATACCTATGCAAGCCAGGACATGTTTGATCCAGACGACAAGATCAGCGGCGGACAAGGTTTTATCTACGCTAGTAGTATTGTGGTTGCTATGAAGAAGATGAAACTCAAAGAGGATGAGGACGGCAATAAGATTTCAGAAGTCATGGGTATCCGTGCTGGTTGTAAGGTAATGAAAACACGTTATGCCAAACCTTTCGAAGGTGTTCAGGTCAAGATTCCTTATGAAACAGGCATGAATCCATACAGCGGATTGGTTGACTTGGCAGAGAAAAAAGGGTTATTAAAGAAAGATGGTAATCGACTCATGTTTGTAACCAGCGATGGCGAAATTATCAAACAGTTCCGTAAGGCTTGGGAAAGCAACGAGGAAGGCTGTTTAGACAAAGTCATGGCCGATTTTGCAAATCAACGAGAAACGGTAAGTATTGAAGAAGAAATTGCGGAGGAATAAACATGAGTATAGAATTAGCAAAAGAAATTTGGGATGAAATCAAACGTTACGTAAACACAGTGGATCGCGACGAGGCCGCCGAAACTCTAGTCAATGTGTTGATCGATAACGATGCGGATGCCGACGAGATCAAAGAAACTTTTAAAAGTGATACAGAAATCAAACGAGCTCTAGCACACTATCTTAAAGATCACGAAGAAGACTCTGACGACGAAGACGACGAAGACTACGATGAAGATGAGGACAGCGATTATTAATGTCGTTTTTTCCAATTAAAACAAGCACTGCATGTCGACTAAAATGGGCTTGGAGTACAATTTATTTGAATTCTGGAGAAACTTCTTCTTGTCATCGAGCCAGCACATCCAAGCTAACCAAAGAAAATTTTGATTCTTTTCACAATACTCCGTCTAAGATTCGTGCTCGGCAGGAAATGCTAAACGGCAAATGGCCTGGAGACGGATGTGAGTATTGCCGAGACATTGAACATTCTGGCGGTCGCAGTGACCGACAATTTCAGTTGGAAATACCGGACATCTATCCAACAGAACTAAATTCTGATGCAACGTTGACACAAGTTCAGCCCAGCATATTGGAAATATTTTTTGACAATACCTGTAACTTTCGTTGTGTTTATTGCAAGGCAAGCATTAGTTCCAGTATTCAAGCTGAGGAGGGGCAATGGGGAACTCCCATTGTGGAGGAAATTCGCAAGCACGAACGAGATCACTATCGGGATCTTGTTCCATTGTTTTGGTCTTGGATGAATCAGCACGGTCACAGTTTAAAAAGATTACAAGTATTGGGTGGAGAACCTTTTTTCCAACCAGACTTTTATAAATTGTTGGACTATTTTGAATCAAACCCTAACCCAGTACTTGAATTTAACATAGTTACAAACCTGCATGTTCCCGAGGCTCGTTTGCAAGAGATCAATAAAAAACTTTTACGATTGTTGGAAATTGGAGCAGTTGGAAGAATAGACATACAAGCCAGTGTTGATTGCTGGGGACCAGGTCAAGAATATGTGCGATATGGGTTTGACTGTGAAACATTTGAACGCAACCTTCTGATGTTTATGCAACATAAAAAGTTTCGCATTGGTCTTTTGAGCACAATTAATTCATTGACAATTAATGAGATGCCAGCCTTGGTAGAAAAGTTTAAACACTGGAACAATGTTCAAACTATATTTTGGTACATGCATTTGGTTCTACCTCATGATTCGAGCCCTTTTTCTCCTATGATATTTGATTATTCGATTTTTGATGAATCTCTAAATCAAGTTACCAAGATGTTGCCAAACAACAACTGGGATGATGCTGAAACAATTAAAATTTTTACTGGAATAGATAAAAAAATAAAAAATTTTGCCAAAACAGACATAACAAAACAACAAAATTTGATTAAAATACTCAACGAAATTGATCGACGCAGATCACTGTCCTGGCGCAAAACATTCCCTTGGCTTGAAAAGGAAACAAAAAATGTGGTATAGCAAAATTGTAGCTAATCTGGGTGCCATTCCAGACTTTATTGCTCATTATGAAGCAGAGCTAGAAGAAGCCAAGCGTGACTGTAGAATTGGCGGCCTAGTGGAAAAAGCCATCACTGCCTTGCCGGGTGTTACTGAACATCGCTTTAATCAGTTGCAAGAAATTGAAGCAGTGTTAAACTATCTCAACATACAGTTACGCAAGATTCGTCGCCGACACTTTCAAAAATATCTTGAAGGCTACGCACGAGCATTGACCAGTCGAGACGCTGAAAAATATGTAGATGGCGAAGACGAAGTAATTGATTTTGAAACCATCATCAACGAAGTGGCTCTATTACGCAATCGTTGGCTGGGTATCATGAAAGGTCTAGATACCAAACAGTGGCAAATGGGTCACATTGTGCGTTTACGCACCGCCGGCATGGAAGACATCCAAGTTTAACTCACCATAATGTGGGTACATAAATACCCACATGACAACCATTGTAGTAGTAAGTGGCGGATTTGATCCGCTTCATTCTGGACATATAAAACTCATCAAACAAGCCCGTGCTCTAGGCGACCGGCTGATTGTGGGCATCAACAGTGATGAATGGCTGGCCCGCAAAAAAGGTCGCGCATTCATGCCCTGGAACGAGCGATTAGCAGTGCTGAACAATCTCCGGCAGGTGGATGAAGTTTACACCTTCGACGACAGCGACGGTACTGCTTGTCATCTCTTGCAACAAGTTCGCGCACACTATCCCGACGCTCATATTATATTTGCCAACGGAGGTGATCGCACACAGGACAACATTCCAGAAATGAGTGTTTCCAACGTAGAGTTTGTGTTTGCAGTAGGTGGATCTGACAAAGCCAACAGCAGTAGTTGGATTCTCCAAGAGTGGAAAGCCCCTAAAACTGAGCGTGCATGGGGGTATTATCGTGTATTACACGAACACGGTATTGAGGTCAAGGTCAAGGAACTCACTGTAGAACCTGGTCAACAACTCAGCATGCAACGTCATAGTCAACGTGCTGAACATTGGTTCGTGGCCCAAGGAACAGCCACGGTATATACCATCAACAAAAAAAGTGATGCCGAACTTTTGGGACAATTTGGCACACATCAACACATACACATCGATCGTAACGAATGGCATCAGTTATGCAATGAAACCGATCAGCCTCTGCGTGTGATCGAAATACAATATGGTGACCGTTGTGATGAACAGGACATTGAACGGCAATGACTCCTATTCCAATTTTCGTTGGTTATGATCCTAGAGAAGCAATTGCTTATCACACCTGTGTCAACAGCATTATAAGACATGCCACACAGCCTGTGGCCATTGTGCCTGTGGCCTTGAACTTGTTCCGTGACTATGAAGAAACACACGGTGACAACAGCAATCATTTTGTGTACACAAGATTTTTAGTACCGCATCTCATGAGCTATACAGGTTGGGCCATATTCATCGATGGCGACATGATCCTACGTGATGACATAGTCAAACTCTGGGAACTACGAGAAAGTCATTGCGATGTCATGGTAGTCAAACATGACTACAAAACACGCATGACCACCAAGTACATGGGTGCCAAGAACGAAGACTATCCTAGAAAAAACTGGTCAAGTGTGATACTTTGGAATTGCAGTAGCTATCCCAATCGTCGACTCACTCCTGAGTTTGTGCAACAACAGCCTGGCAGTTACTTGCATAGATTTTCGTGGTTGGATGATAATCGCATTGGTGAGTTACCGCGCGAGTGGAACTGGTTGCCCGATGAACTTGGCGTCAACCCAGATGCCAAACTGTTGCATTACACATTGGGTACACCGTGCTTTCATGAATTTGCTGACACTCCTCAAAGTGAAGAGTGGCACAGAGAACGCATACTCACAGAATATTGTCAACAGAGAGATATTAAATGAAATCAGTATTAATAACCGGCAGCAGTGGATACATTGGACAACACTTGGTTCAGTTGTTGCAATCAACATTTGACTTGGCCGGGTTGGATATTATGGCACGTGACAATGTCAAATTATATCAAGCAGATATCAGAAACAACGTCTTTGACATAGATCAAGAATTCGATACTGTAGTTCATCTTGCGGCTCTGGTCAATGTAGGCGAATCAGTTCAGAATCCCTGGGACTACTATTTGACCAACACCGTGGGTACACACAATGTACTGACCAAATTGAAATACAAAAACTTTGTATTTGCCAGCACAGGTGCTGCCGCACAACTCAACAGCCCTTACGGTATCAGCAAACGTGCAGCCGAAGACATAGTGGCTGATTATTGCCAACGCAACAATCGAACTTTTACCACGTTTAGATTTTACAATGTGATTGGCAGCGCAGGATTCGCTCCAACCAATCCAGACGGATTGTTTTACAATCTTGTACGTGCAAAGCAAACTGGAAAATTTACAATTTATGGTACTGATTACAACACACCAGATGGTACTTGTGTGCGAGATTATGTACATGTCATGGAAATTTGTCATGCTATCCAAAAAGCCATTGAGCAACCTGCAAATCAATTAGAAAATCTAGGACACGGGCAGGGCAACAGCGTGCAGCAGATTGTTGAATTGTTTAAACAAGTTAATGCAGTGGAGTTTGACACCGTTGACGCTCCTCGTAGATCAGGAGATTTGGAGGTGAGTGTGCTAGACAATCCCAGTGCCTATTTGCCCAAGATATATACAGTCGAAGATTTATTAAAATTATGATTAACAAACAAAATTACAATATCGATTGTTTTATCAATGCATACATAACTGGATCCGCTGTGTGGGCCGGCTACGAAGTCGAACGACGAGATCACTTGATGTATGCCATGCGACAAGTAACTATTCCAGGATGTGTATTAGAGTTTGGAGTGTATCGCGGAACAACCATCACTCAAATTGCTGGATTTTTAACTGATAGAAAAATCTGGGGCTTTGACAGCTTTGAAGGATTGCCCGAAGATTGGTTAATGGTACGCAACGCAGACAAAATAAAGTTCCCTAAAGGCGCATTTGAAGTTGAAAGACTTCCTTGGGTGCCAGATTCAGTGACCTTGGTCAAAGGATGGTTTGAAGACACGATTCCGCAGTGGAAACAAACAAATTCAGATTCCATTGCTATGTTGCATGTAGACTGTGATTTGTATAGCAGTACTCGTGAAGTGTTGACCCAACTGAATTCACAGATTGTTCCTGGCACTGTGATTGTGTTTGACGACATGTACCTTTGGAAAAATCCAGACAATTATGAACTTTGGCACGAAGGCGAATATCGGGCACTGGGCGAATGGCTTGAAACCTTTGACAGAGAATTTCAAGTTGTATCAAGGAATCGTTACATGCAATGTGCAATAAAGGTCACACGATGAGCTTGGAACGAGTATCAATTCTGATCAAATCTTTTTTGAGGCACGACAGTGTGCGCAATCTCATTGCCAGTATCAGAAAATACTATCCTACCATACCTATTGTTGTGATCGACGACAGTGGATTTGAAGTAAATTTTGACACAGATCCTTACATCAAAACTTATAATCTGCCATTTGACACAGGTGTAAGTGCAAGTAGAAATTTTGGGTTTACCAAGATACAAACTGATTACTTTGTATTGTGTGATGATGATTTTGAATTCACAGAACAAACCAACTTAGAAAAATTTTTTCAAATTGCAAGAAAATCTGATCTTGATATTTTGGGCGGACTGGTCTACGAAAAAAATCGTCCCTTAATGTACTATGGCAATTTTCAGATCAATGACAGCACACGTCAGGTTGTCTGTGTCAACGAATACACAAAACACGGTTCATACAATACCTGTGATCTAATACCGCAGTTTTACATTGCCAAAACCAAACGACTTAAAAAATACGGCTACGACCCAGAACTCAAAACGGCCGAACACAGTGCGTTTTTCTTTGAACATCGCGGTGCGTTGTCGGTGGGCTGGACAGATCAAGTAGCAGTCAAGCACACACAAACTCGCAATGAAAACTACAATGAATATCGCAAACGTGGCGAACACTATTTCAACCACTGGTTGGATAAAAAACGCATAGCTCATTTTGTCAGCCTCAAAAATGAACACCATAGAAGATTTCACAAAGAGTTTGCAGTTGAAAATCTAATATTGTTGGATGAAATTTTTAGAAAGACAAAGACACCCTACTGGTTGACCGATGGAACTTTGCTAGGCTATTACAGAGAAAACAATCTCATTGGACACGACACTGACACCGATATTGGTATCATGTTTGACGATTTTAAACCTACCACTCTTAGACAAATACAGGAAGCCGGGTTTGAAATCTATCATACATTTGGCTATCCAGAAAACAGTTTTGAAATTGCAGTTACACGTAAAGGAGTCAAAACAGATTTATTCTTCTTTTACAAACGTGGAGATCATCGAGTTTATCATTGTGCTTTTTTAAAGAACAAACGCATTGATTATGAATACGATCGTTTTGACTTGCAGGACATTGATTTTTTAGGGCACAAATTCTCAGCTCCAACTGACATTTTAAAATATGTAACTACCAAATATGGTCCTGCTTGGCAAACTCCAATCAAAGAATGGGACTGGGCTTATTCGCCTGCCAATCATGTCAAGACCAACATAGTCATAGACGTCGAAAAACAAAAAGAAAAATTCAACCAATGGTTGAGATCACAAACAACCGTGATAACTTACGGAACATTTGATACTTTTCACTACGGTCACATTGAGTTGTTCCGACGAGCCAAAGAACTAGGCGCCTGGTTGATTGTAGCAGTCAGCACAGATGAATTCAATGCCATCAAAGGCAAGGTCAGCAAGTTTAGTTACGAACAACGCAAGGCCTGGGTGGAAAGTATTAGATATGTAGATCAGGTTATTCCAGAAGAATCGTGGAAACAAAAATCCAAGGATATCAAAAAGTATCAAGTTAATTGTCTGGTCATGGGCGATGATTGGACTGGAAAATTTGACGATCTTGATTGTCAAGTGATTTATGTTCCCAGAACACCAGAGATAAGCAGTACCACAATCAAACAAGCATTGAAATGAAAGCATTTGTAATATACCTACCCAATATTGAATCGTCGGCTCATACAGCCCGTCAAATGGTTAAGCCCCTAAAAGACATGGGGTTTGATGTGACCTTGTTTGAAGGCACCTATGGCGATGATGCTCTTAAACTGGCTCAGTCTGAAGGAAGAACATTACACCCTATTGACCAAGAAGGAAATCCCACACCCGACACCATACGCACAAGAGGTGCCGGTGCCTTGGGTTGTTTTTACAGCCATTACCGTCTTTGGCAGAAATGTGTTGAGCTCAATGAACCTATCTGGATATTTGAGGATGATGTAAAATTTATTAGACCTTATCATCCAGTGGCTTTTGACGAGGTGTTAATTACTGTGCTGGGATCCTGGAAACGCATGTACGAAAGAGACATATATCAAGAACCCAAAGAGCGTCCGCATGCTCAAGAGTTTCCCAGCGCCTGCGTTCCTGGAACCCCGGGATATGCTATTACACCTTGTGCGGCTCAAAAACTACTGACCGAGTTTAAAAATACCTTTACAGCCAGTGATTGTGCTATCAGAAGGTCTGTGGTAGACATAAAAATACACAGTCATATCATGGGCGAAGCATTGACAGACAAAGATGGAAAAAAGAGTCTTACCAACAGCACCTATTGGGACAATCTTCCTAGAGCTTATGTCATACACGTGCCAGGGGTAGAATCCAGTGTCAACACCGCTACCAAAGTTTTAAATCAACTAAAAGAATTTAGATTTCGTGCAGAATTATTTGAAGGTACCACCGGCAAGCAGGCATTAGAGTTATGGCAACAAGAAAATCGTTGCATGGCAGAATATGGTATTAAACCAGAAACACTGACGGTACAACAATATCGAGAGAGATTTCCTAATGAACCAATTCCAAGCAATGCTGTAGAAATTTCAATTAGAAAAAAATTTGCCGATGATGTTCGGTATGAAAAAGCTCAGCGAGTCGGAGTCAAAGGATGTTTTTACAGTCATTATCGATTGTGGCAACGTTGCGTAGAACTCAATGAACCTATTTTTATTTTTGAAGATGATGTAATTTTTGAACGCGGATATATTCCTGTGGATTGGCAAGATGTGTTAATGGTTTGTGCAGGCAAAAAAGCATATCGTCATGAATTTTATGCACCATTTTTTTACTCACCAAACGGAACACCACAGGCTGTGGACATACCAGGATTGAGTATTCCGGGAGCCGTGGGTTATGGTATCAAACCGCATGCGGCCAAAAAATTAGTGGAATGTTATCGGCGAGAAATGTTGCCTGCCGATACTGCTATAAATCGCTATGTGGTTAGACTACAAACCCACAATTATCTCATGGGTCGTGCTGCCATTGACATAGATGGAAAAATAAGTCTAACAGATCCTGATGGTGACACATGAAAGCCTTTGTAATTCATTTGCCAACTGCCCCTAAAAAAGCCATACCAGTTGATCACATTGTGGCACAACTCACACAATTTGGAATTGATGCTGTGGCTTTTGCTGGAACTGATGGTGCTCGAGCTCGCGACTTAATTGAACAAAATAACCTACAACTATGGCCCTACAATGTCAAAGGTCAAAAAATTGATCATACAGATCGAGATTGGAATAAACTTAGTCGACTTGGAGTAGCAGGCTGTTTTCTAAGTCATTATACTCTGTGGCAACGTTGCGTAGAACTCAACGAGCCTATTATGATATTCGAGGATGATGTTAAATTGTATCGTGGATGGAATCCAGTAGAATGGAACGATATTTTGATTTTAAGTCTAGGGAAAAAGTCTGCTCAACGCAACCCCTGGAAACGTTATTTAGAAAACCCTGCAGATACCCCAGAAGCAAAAAAATGGACCAATCGAAGCATGCCGGGTACTAGTGGATATGCTATTCGTCCTGCAGCGGCACAACGTTTGATAGAAACATATCAAGGCTATTGGACAGCCAGCGACAATGCTATCAATTGCGATATTTGTCAACTTCAAATATCTAACTATATCATGGGACGTGACATGTCTGCACAAGAAGGCAATGTTAGTCTTACCAAAAGGTCTTGGGCATGAAAGTTGGCATTTTTTACAGTTCAATATCGAATCCTGCAAAGTTTTCAAACAAAATTTCTCTCATGGACAACTTTGCTCAAGGAGTTCAGAGTGTAGGTGACATTGCCATAGATTTTCGAGATCGAACTTTGTACAATGAATCACTGGATGCTGGCGTTGTGTTGGGCTACACATTGGAAAACAATCATCGCCGTCAAATAATCAATCAGTTGCAACGCACCGGCACCCCGGCAATTTTTGTTGACAGCAATATTTTACATTATGCCAGATCGGAACACGAATGGCACCGTTACAGCCTAAACAGTGTGTATCCTAATGACGGCATTTATTTTTTTACAGACCTTGATCGAGACAAATGGACCAGATACAGTGGCTGGCATCAAACCTCATTGAAACCTTGGAGGCAAGGCAACGACCAACAACACATTTTGATATTTTGCCAACGTCCTCGAGGATGGAACATGTTTGGTAACGATCAAGATGCTTGGTTGCAAAGAACTATTGCTCGGATACGCAGAATTGAACCTCGTCGGCCTATAGTTGTTCGCATGCATCCCGGGGATGGCGCCAGGCAAATTCAAATTGACAAAATCAAACAGCTCTACTGTGCAAAAGACAAAGTTACAGTTAGTACCAGCAACAATATTCGCGACGATTTGAAGAATTGTTGGTGCACCGTGGGTTACAATAGCACACCCAATGTGGTTGCTGTGATCGAAGGTGTACCGGCTTACATTGAAGATCCCGCACACAGTTGGGCAACGGATGTGGCATTCAATGATTTAAAAATGATCAAAGACCCGCCCATGCCAGATAGATCAGAGTGGATACATAAAATTGCCAACATACATTGGAGCAACGAGGAAGTACGTACAGGCCAGTTATGGTCTGCGATCAGACAATATATTTCTTCTGCTCGTTGACAAATACCGCTAAATTTTTTCTAGTTCCCTTGGCTGTCCAAATATAACTGCGGTCTTGCATGTTCCAGTCAATGTATTCAACTGGCAGTTGTGCATGATTGAATTGCGGAACAATAGGGTCCAACACATCCTGGTCCAGACTCCAATACACATAATCTTGTTCAAAGCTGGCACGCAGTTTATCAGCATAAAGTTTTAAAAATTGTTGACACTGTGTGGTATTGTTCAACCAAATACCTCCAGCTAGATATCTGGCACGTTTTCCACTGATATGATGTATGTAAAAATCTGGACCAGATTCTAAAAAAGGCACAGGTCGTCGAACCACAGCGTCTATGTCAATGGCCAAACATGTTTGATTATTGCAAAGTTCTGCCAAACGTATAAACCGAGCACAAGCATAATAAGTTTTTTGCATGCGTTCCAGTACGCCAGAATCTTGCCCTTTTCCAATGGCATTTAAAGTTCGATCATAATGTGTTCGTGCTGGTTCCTGTGTGGGAGCAACATTCCATTTTCGAGACGCTGGCACAAACAAAGTTTGATGAACATGTTCCCATGTGACTCCTACTCCCCTGCGCTGGCAGTAGTCTATCTGTTCTGGAGTAGGATTAAACAAATGTATATGAATGTCGTAGTCGGTGTTGCAACGAACGCTGTTTATAAATGCCGCACCGAACTCAGTGAAATACACATGATCGCATGCAGCATAGATAAAAAATTCTTTTTGATTGTGATTTCCTTGTATGGGAGGTAAGTTCATGGTTAAATATTTAACCTTATGAAAATTGCCTACTTTCCAAACCAGTGTGCTCGAAACAGCGATCCTGTGATATCTGCCATGTTGACCAGTTTAAAACAGGCCGGCCACGAATGTATTGAAAATAGCATGGATGCAGATGTTGCTATTATTTGGTCGGTTTTGTGGCACGGTCGCATGATACAAAATCAAAAAGTCTGGGAGAACTATAAAAAAAATGGATGTCCTGTAATTGTGGTCGACATTGGTGCTCTTCGACGTGGGCAAACCTGGAAAATTGCTTTGAACTCTCTCACCGCCAATGGTTATTATGGTCATTTTGAAAATCTTGATTGGGATCGTCCAAAAAAATTAGGAATTAATTTATCTACTAATCTAAGTCGAGATCCAAAGATTGTTATCGCAGCGCAACACGCTCAAAGTTTACAAGTGGCCGGACTGGGTTCTATAGAAAATTGGATCTCGACTCAAATTGAAAAATTACGTACTGTAACTGATCGACCATTGGTTGTTAGACCTCATCCCAGAAGCCCTTTAAAAATTGAAGAATTAATAGCTTTACCTAAAAATGTAATTATTGAGCAACCTATAAAATTAGTCAGCACATATGACAGTTACGATTTGACTTTTAATTATCATGCGTTAGTGAATTATAATTCTGGCCCTGGAATTCAGGCTGCCATTGCCGGAACCAGACCCATAGTAGATATTACCAGTCTGGCATATCCAGTTAGTATAAAATTAGAAGACATTGACAAACCTTATACTGTCGACAGAGATCAATGGTTGGTAGAAATTTGTCATACTGAATATACTGTAGAAGAAATTGAAAAGGGTCTATGGATACAACGTCTCGACCTCTCGAACTAGTAGGCAATCAACCCATTGATTGTGCTTGTGTAATTCACGGCAATGCATATTCTTGGACTTATGTAGAACGTCTTTACAATATGTTGAATCGAAATATCAACACGGGTATTAGATTTCATGTTTATACCGAAGCCGATAGACCAGTTCCTGCTCCATGGATCAAACATGCATTGACAGATTGGAAAATATCTGGTCCAAAAAAATCTTGGTGGTATAAAATGCAATTATTTAATTCCGCACATTATGCTGGTCCGTTGTTGTATTTTGATCTAGATGTGGTCATAGTTAACAATCTAGATTGGGTAAAGAACTTGCCGTTGAATTATTTTTGGACCATACGGGATTTTAAATATCTTTGGAGACCAACACATCATGGCATAAACAGCAGCATGATGTGGTGGGACACACGAAATTATCAACACATTTGGGATACATTTTCTAGACAAAAATTACAGGTAATTATGCGCAGTCATCGCGGTGATCAAGATTATCTCACGCAGGCTATTAACAAAAACAAAAGACATTTTTTTGATCTAGATCGTGTCAAAAGTTGGAGATGGCAAGCACTAGATGGAGGATTTGATTTTACCCGTCGAATGTATCAAAATCCCGGAGCAGGAACAACATTCGACGATCGTACCTCAATCTTGGTTTTTCACGGTGACCCAAAACCTGATAAAATCAATGACGAAAAGATCGTGCATTACTGGCAATAATAAATACGGATTAGATGAAAAATACCCAATTTTTTAATGATAAAGTGTTTTGATAACAAGAGTGATAAATAAAACTAGGAGATATCAGACATGGCAACTACACGCACAATGAACATTTATGGGTATGGCTACGGCCCAACCCCGGTTACTATTCAAGCCAGCTTGGACGGAACACAGGTTTTTTCTGGAGAGATTCCTACTTTAAATCAAGACGAAATTCTGTTGCATCCAGATGAACAAGTGGTACTTTTTAGCACAGAAATTCCAATGGAATTTTCCGGCAATGCTAACGTAGCAATAACAGTCGACAATGGGTATATCAATTATAACATTATCAAATTGAATTATGCCATGTTAACCAATCCCAAGTACACCCAAGAACAACTTGACATATTGTCTGATCCTGCCACTACGCAGTCTGAAAAAGTTGCAATTTGGTCAACAGCAGCCGAGCCAGCGTTTAATTCTGAAGAACTTGCGTTTTTAGAATTGACCAACCCGGAAGATTATGCTGCTCAGCAAGATTTGCTTGATGCACACGGAGCAGGAACCACAGTTAGTTCTGGAGCCGACGATTTTAGAGTACCAGCTGGTGGTGATTGGAGACCAGTTGTTTACATTGACGGAATTGAACAAATTATTTCATCTCCGAGAGAATTCCCTGGTACCTATTCCTGGGGCATCAGTGCTGGTAGCACCCTTTATGGAAATGTCATAATTCGTGTCGGAAAAGACTAAAGTTAAATTTTGTAGTTTAAAAACCCTACCTTGTGTAGGGTTTTTTTATGGTTGACCAAAAATATCCATTTTGTTAAAATAGTAACATAATGTAGTTTTTAGACAACAATCTTAGTAGAAAGGCAAATATGAATCAAAAGTTAAAGGCAGGGTTGATCACAGCAGGAGTAGCTGTATGGTGTGTGGTAGTGGCTACAACCTTGCAGTTTGCATCCAAATATATTACGGTAGAACAAATGACCATGGGTTTGATTGCAGTAGGCGTTGGCTTGTGCTTCTACACGCTCTACAACTTGATCTTGACCAAATTGGAGTTTGATGCCAAGATCACTGAAATGGTTGACCGTAAATAACGAATTCTGTATAATAGTATTATTAAAACAATTAAGAAGGAGCTTGTATGTCGACTATTTTGGTCAAATCTGGTAGTTATCGCAATACCCCTGTGAGCGGTGTTACTTTCAATCTTGTCAAGGGGTTTCAAACTGGTGCCAAAGGAGGCTATGTTACTGTGAAGCACGAAGGATTCTTTGGACCCGAAGTACCCGAAGTGGTGCGTATCAAAGTGGACAGTATCGAAGACTTGGAGTTTACTACCGAGAGTGTGTCAGTTGGCCAGTTTGTAGCACCTGTAGCACCACAGGAGACCGACGAAGAAGTCATGGATCGTATTGGTCAGCGATTTGAAATTCTGCAGGAAATGACCCGTGCAACTATCTCAGGTGATGTCAGAGCCATGATTGTGGTTGGTCCTCCTGGTGTGGGCAAGAGCTACGGTGTAGAATACGAGCTTGAAAAGTCAGGCCTGTTTGAACGCATTTCTGGTCGCAAGATCAAGTACGAAGTGATCAAAGGTGCCATGACTCCAATCGGCTTGTATTGCACTCTATACAAACACTCGGATCCCAACAATGTGTTGGTGTTTGATGACTGTGACTCAGTGTTTCAAGATGACTTGAGTTTGAACATTCTCAAGGCCGCATTGGATTCTGGCAAAAAGCGTAGAATCTACTGGAACTCGGACTCGGCCATGTTGCGCAGAGAGGGTGTGCCTGATGCGTTTGACTTCAAAGGTGGCTGTATCTTTATCACCAATTTGAAGTTTGACAACTTGCAAAGCAAAAAGATGAAGGACCACTTGGAGGCATTACAGAGCCGTTGCCACTTCCTGGACCTTACCTTGAATACTATGCGTGACAAGTTCTTGCGTATCAAGCAGATTTTCCGTCAAGGACAACTGTTCAATGACTATGAGTTCACGCCAGAAAAGGGCGAAGAGATTCTCAACTTCATGGACGAAAACAAGGACCGCTTGCGTGAGATGAGCCTGCGTATGGCACTGAAAATTGCGGATTTGACCAAGGTATCAGAGACTAACTGGAAGGCCCTGGCTGTATCAACTTGTATGAAAAACTCGTAATAGGAGCGGTAATGAAAGAGCGTAAATTAACACCTGTGCAGGCACAGAGTCTTTTGAAAAAGGTTGTAGGATTTTTTGACATACACTACAACGCAGATGGTGCAGATGCATTCACAGTAGTAGATGGCAAGACCTATAGAATGGTCTACAGCAAAGACATAAAATTTACCGGTGTGGCTTACAAATTGGTAAATTAACAGGTAGCTCCTGGGTAGACTAAACGCTACCCATTTTACAACAGGCACTTCGGTGCCTGTTTTTTTGATCTCGTGACATTAAATATGTTACAATAACACATGATCCTGACTATAGATCTTCAAGACTTACAACTAAATTTTCAGGTGCTGGATACTCCTGTGGCTGATCTTTGGATAGAACGCATGCAACAGAGGCATGCGTGGCCCTTGGACGACGACCGTCGATTTTATGGGTTTAACTCTATGCAGGTTGAAGAATCTCGAGCATTGGATAAAATCAACCGCTGTATCGAACAAATTCGATTGCAACAACCAAATATGCATCCTAATCCAATGACATCGGTACACGACCAAGATAGTCTGAATTACTGGCACCATGTGTTTGAAATCCAACACGGACTACTGGAACAAGAAGATCGACAAAATCCTTTGACTCCAGTATTGGCTGAACTCAACGTAGCAGTGCATCGTTGCGAAAGTGTGGCCAGAGGTAATCGACCAAGATTTGTTTGCACTTGGTATGGCATGCCCAAGATCAAAACTTTGTCTCCAGACATTATGCAATCGTGTGGAACTTTGAATCCAAAATTTGGCTCGGTGTGTTTGAACTATTGCGAGATAGGAAAAACATTAGAGGACCTTACGCAGGATCGTGATAACTACATAGGTGATGATGCTTTTAGACCATTCTGCCATTATTCTGCAGACTTCAGTGTGAGAATGTACGAAGAAACTCACAAGCACATTGATGATAAAATTGCAAGAATGCGTCGCTACTATCAAACACATCACGATTTCTTTTTTGAACGTGGGTACAGTTCATTTGATGATCCAAGATTGTTACCTCTGCGGTTTCCAGTGGCAGAACTAATTGAAACCATGCCCCGTCAACAACTTCTTGAAGCAATACAACAGCGACAAAAAGTCACACAGGTAACCATACAATGAGAACAGCTACCATTGTCATACGCGATGAAGTAAACATCAAGATTGAAGGACTTGAGTTGGATGCACGCAGAAGCTTGGTCAATGCTTTCAAATACGACGTTCCATATGCAAGATACTTGCCAGCGGTAAGATTAGGCCGGTGGGACGGCAAGGTCAGTTATTTTCAACTAGGCGGCAGCACTTATGTAAATCTTTTGCCTGAGATCATACCTATACTTGAAAAGTTCAACTATGATATTGACCTAGACGATCAAAGAGAATACTCAACCACGTTTGAATTTGCTCAAGTCAATGAAGACAGTTATGCTCACATAGCCTGGCCCAAAGGTCATCCTGCTGCAGGCGAACCCATGAAGCTTCGCGACTATCAGGTAGAGATCATCAACAACTTCTTAACCAATCCACAATGCTTGCAAGAAGTGGCCACAGGTGCAGGTAAAACAGTAATGACCGCGGCGTTAAGTGATGCAGTAACACCATATGGTCGTAGCATAGTAATTGTGCCCAACAAGAGCTTGGTCACGCAAACAGAAAAAGATTACATCAACATGGGCCTGGACGTGGGTGTATACTTTGGTGATCGCAAAGAGTGGGGCCGACAGCATACTATATGCACTTGGCAAAGTCTTAATGTGTTGTTAAAGAATACCAAAAATGGCACCGCAGAAGACGATTGCACCATTGGTGAGTTCATTGAGGGCGTGGTATGTGTGATTGTGGATGAAGTACACATGGCCAAGGCCGACGCACTTAAAACATTACTAACAGGTGTGATGAGCCGTATACCCATACGTTGGGGACTTACAGGAACCATACCCAAAGAAAAGTTCGAAAGTGTGGCCTTGTTAGTTAGTCTTGGTCCAGTTATTAGCAAATTGTCAGCCAGCGAACTGCAAAGCCAGGGTGTGCTGGCACAGTGTCACGTAAATATTGTGCAACTAGAAGATCATTCTGAGTTCTCAAACTATCAAAGTGAACTCAAATACCTGTTGGAAGAACCCGATCGTTTGAAAACCATTGCGGATCTGGTACGACAAGTTAACCTTACAGGCAATACCTTGGTTCTAGTAGATCGTATCGCGGCTGGACAAGCCTTGGTAGATCAATTACAAGATGCAGTGTTTGTGAGTGGGGCAACCAAAGCCAAGGATCGACAAGATGAATATGATGAAGTGGCCGTGGCAGACGGTAAAATTATTGTGGCGACTTATGGTGTGGCCGCTGTGGGTATTAATATTCCAAGGATTTTTAATCTGGTGCTCATTGAACCAGGTAAGAGTTTCGTCCGTGTCATACAAAGTATTGGTCGTGGCATCAGAAAAGCTGAGGATAAAGACTTCGTACAGATCTGGGACGTAACCAGTACCTGTAGATTTGCCAAACGTCACTTGACCAAACGCAAGGCCTACTACAAAGAAGCCAACTATCCGTTTACACAGGAAAAGTTGCAATGGAAATAAAAAGTGTAGCTGTTTGTGGATGCAGTTATATGACCAGTAGTCGAGATAATTATATCAAATTGAGCGGTCCTGATTGGCCTAAAGAAATGCCATGGGACATTATTCAACTACCAGATTTTGTTCAACAAGAGTTAAAAATTTTTAAATACAAACACAATCCACATTTTTTAGATTTAGCAAGTCAGCAACTAAAATGGCAATTGACTTATTTTAGTCAGCCCGGCGCCAGTAACTTTTTAATAAGAAAGCAAATCGATCTAGCGATCAAACACCGCCCTGACTTGGTTGTGGGGGCTGCAACTGAGCCCAACAGAGTAGATCTTGATTCCAAAGACAAAAATTTACGTCGATATTATTATGCGAATCAAGATGTTGAAAGAGACCAATTAAAAAGTTATTATTTTTTATCCGGCGGCCTGGACCAATTAGAAAAAGCCAAAATACCTTATATATTTTTACCAGGCCCCTTGAAAACAATGGATTGGTCGCAGTACCACAAGGTATGGCCTTCTACTAGTTTGCAACCCTGGGATCTACAACCTATGAACCTTACTATAGCTAATCATCTTACCGCTGAAGATAATTTAAATTTTTATAAAACATTTCTAAAGTTGATTTGACAAAGGTTGCATAAGAGTACAATAAATGTTAAAATAATTTTATGAGAATACTGACACTAGATAACGCCCCATTTGAACTCGATCATCTGCCAGAAGAAGTTGATGACATGCGATTTGCAATTTTAGATAATAGCAATCCACAAGAGCCCGATTATCACTACATTCCTCTCATTTTTCTTGAAAGTTTTACTGCACCGGCTTTGGTTTTGCGCATAGGCGAACATCGTGTAAAAATGCCTGTGGATTGGCAAATCTTGATTGGTGAACCAGATCTTGGGGATCTTGAAGTGTTGCCATTGACGGCCATTAATGATCGTGGATTCAAGGCATTTCAATTCAACCCGCTGAGCAGTTTTAGACCCAGTTTTCTTGACGTAGAAATTGTGGATGTGTATCAGGAAGTGTCTTGGTATGCTCCTAAATTAAAAAACGGTCAGATGTTGTGTGTCCCAGTAGGAGAAGGAGACCGCCCGGAGTGTGTTTATTTCGTTAAAGAAATCAGTCGCAACTGCGAAGTTATTGATTACAACAAGGCCTGGTAATGTCAGCGTTAGTGATTCCAATCAAAACCAATGGAGATGAATGGAACAATCGAGATGAGGTTATTGATCAGTTGTATCAATTGTCACCGACTCAATTGGTAGAGTTTGATCTGAGACACGAAGGAATAAGTTTAAAAGCATCGGGCATTATTGATGTAGTCGACCAATGGATAGTCGATACCAACAGATTGTCTTCAACAGTGTGTTTTAATACTCCGAATGTTTTAGAAAAAATAAACTACGAATTTAAACCTCAAGAAGAGAGATTACCTCGTTTTCTCAGACATTTTAAATATTTTGTTGAGCCTCTAAAACTCAAAAGCGAATCAAAATTATTTGGAATATTTCTGGGTCGATTTACACCTGATAGAAATACCATTGCTTTGGATATTCTTAAAAATTTTAGTACTGTAACATTGATCAGTCGAATGCATTCTTTTAAATTAGAAGCCAGCTCATGGTGGGATCCAGCAGTAGAGGCAATTGGGTCACTTGATAACAAAACTGTTCAACAACAGTACGCTCCCGACGAAAATACCAATCAGAGTCTTTTACAATTTTACGATCAGTTTCAAATTGAAATTGTGGTTGAAACAGTTACACGTGGAGATTCTTTCTTTCCTACTGAAAAAACAACACGTCCTATCATGGGTAGCAAACCTTTTTTGGCATTTGCACCGCCAAACTATTTAAAAAATATTCGTAATTTGGGATTTAAAACTTTTAGTTTGTTATGGTCGGAAGAATATGATGGCTTAGAAGGACTTGACAGGTGGCAGGTAATGTGTGCCATAATGCATGATATAATTAACAATGGCTACGACATTGACACAGCACAGGCCATAGTGGATTATAATTACAACCATTTACAACAGATAATCAAACAATGACAACAGACAAACTTAATATCAAAAATGAGATGGCACAGTTTGACAAAAAAAATCGTCAGTTTTATGATGAGTTGACTGACGAGGAAAAGAAAAAGTTTTCAAACTATTTGATGATTCGTTGGGGGTCTAGTGTTCGTGGTTCTGATATTGAACAAGCAGTTTATTTGTTGAGTTGCAACGAAAATTTTAATAAACATTTTTTTGCAATCAATCGACATCCCAAATTACAATGGTTGTGTGCAACCGCAGTGAGCCCAGGGTGGGGGACATTTTCACACAATTGGATAGCTCCAAAGAAAAAGGAACCTGCAGCAGGATCCACCAAAAAACAATTGGCTGAATTGTTTCCAAATCTTAAAATGGATGACATTGAATTACTCAGTAAGTTAATTACAAAAAAAGAACTAGATCAATATCTAATGCAACTAGGACAAGACAAATGAGTCGTTTTAAACGATTGGTAGTAAACGGAGACAGCTACATGGCCATGTATGCTCAAGGCAACGGGCATGCGGATCTGGCCCAAAGATTAGGAATTCCTGAAGCCAAAAGCTTGGCCATTGGTGGTAGTCCAGATACTCGGCTGATCAGAACCTGTCTTAAGGACAGCTATCTTACCACTGAACCTACTTTTTATGTCATTGGTATAGGTTTTTTAAGTCGTTGGGAAGTGCCTATTTTAAAAAACGAGTTCGATGACTCTTTTGAAGGACGATGGACCAATCCTCAAAATCAAGATTTTGTAGATCGCTGGGAACACAATTGGGGACGCCGAGAAACCGAACAACTCATGGAGCTCAAACTCAAGAGTGATTTTTACAGTGTGCCAGACCGGTTGGAAGACCTTATGTACAGACTAGTGGCCATGGTCACCGATCTTCACAGTAGAGGACATCGTGTATTGGTTTATCAGCAGGCCGATGACATATATCAACGTTATTTGGATCGTGACAGTATGAGATTATTTCGAAATAATCCTATTTTTGTTGAGGGACTAACTTGGTTGTCGGTGCCTTGGCAACTCAAACAAGGAATACCTCCAAACCCGTTACCGGCCAATGCTCCATACAAGGTTCCAGACAATATTCGTCATCCAATGATGGGCAAACATCATTTATTAAATGAGTTCTTGCACAACTACGTTGTTGAGCATAAAATATTAGAATGACCTATACCTGTAGATATTGCAAAAAATCTTTCATGCGCGAATCCAGTCTTGAAGTTCACATGTGCGAACCCAAGCGCAGATTTCAAGAACAAGGTGAACGTGGAGTACAGTTAGGCTTACAGGCCTATTTAAAGTTCTATGAACTCACCCAAGGCAGTGCAAAATTAAAAACTTTTGATGACTTTGCGGCCAGTCCTTATTATCGTGCGTTTGTGAAATTTGGTAGATACTGCGTGGATGTACGAGTGATCAATCCTGCCAGATTCATGGAATGGTTATTGAAAAACAACAAAAAAATTGATCATTGGTGCAGAGATACCATGTACACAGATTATCTCATTGATTATCTTCGTGTGGAAAATGTCAATGACGCTCTGACTCGTGCCATTGAGTTCAGTTTGGATTGGTCGGAACAAAGTGGCCATCCAGCCGAAGACTGCCTGCGTTATGGCAATACCAATACCATGGTCTATGCTGTGACCACAGGTCGTATCAGTCCTTGGATAGTGTATAATTGTGCAAGCGGACAAAAGTTTTTGCGAGAATTAGACAACACACAGGTAGCCATGGTGTGGCCCTACATTGATAGTGAAGTATGGATGAAAAAGTTTTCAGACTACGTGGCTGATCAGGAATATGTCAAGGACACTTTACAAAAAGCAGGATGGTAATGAGCGCAGATATTGATATTGACTTGGCTGACAGAGAACAATTACTTAAATTAATAAGTGCAACCTCGGCCCGACAGACTCATCAAGATCAGATTAGAAAACACAACAGTGGGGTGTATGTCACAGACATTCCTTATGATCCAGTGCATGAATGTTCTGCCATAGATTATGAAACTGCTGAACAATTGGGCTACTTCAAAATTGATTTGTTGAACATGAGTGTGTATCAACTGATTAAAAATCAAGAACACTACGATCAAATGTTATCTCAAGAACCACCGTGGTCTAGACTATGGACTGACCCGGAATGGGCAAGCCAATTGGTTCACGTAGGCAATTATACTGAACTGCTAAAAACCATGCAACCCGATAGCATACCCAGGATGGCAGCCTTTATAGCTATTATACGACCAGGCAAAGCACACTTGCAAAATCAACCTTGGTCGACGGTGTTTGAAACTGTGTGGGACGGTGATGACAGCCAAGGATTTGTGTTTAAACACAGTCATTCGATATCATACGCACGACTGGTAGCCTTGCATATGAATCTGCTCAATCAATGCGACGAACAAGAGTAATACTTTTGCGTTTTGATTTTTTACGGGCCATTTCGTTGAGACTGCAAACTGGCCCGTGAACAATTTCTAAATCCTTGTTGGTAAATGTACGAAGGTAGGGTCTAAACATATCCCATTCTTGCTTGAGGAATATATTGATGGGAATACTGCGATTTGATTCCCACCACCAAATATTGGCTAGATCTAAAAACTTTTTCTTTATTTCTAGATCTTGAATACTGCCAAAATCGTAGATGGTGGTTATAGCTTCATCCTGATTTTGTATGATCCCCACATATTCGTTGTTGGCGTACACACACAAGGTTATAAATGGGTATTTTTCGGCTAGTTTAGCAAATAAATCGTTGGTCATATTTGGTTTTATTTGCGGATATTTATGGTTCGGTTGAGCCGTCAATACCAAAATCGCTAAATAGAATGTATGTATTCCACCCAGCTCTATATCTACCAACAACTTACACGAGTATTATTGATAGATACTGGTGGCGGTGAAACTTTTACTTATAGGTATGATCCTGTGTACGCAAAACGATTAACAATTAACAAGGGTGTGGACAATGTGTTGTTGTTTGAGTTTATCAACCAACAAGAAAAACCAGTGAACATCACTGGCAGTAGTTTTGTATTCAGAGCCATTGACACAGATAGCAGTGAAATTCTAATAGAAAAACCCATGGTCATACTCAACGGGCCCACAGGTCGTGCCAAGGTAACTTTGGACTGGGAAGAATTGCTAGACATTGAAGCACAACCGGCCAGTTACAGTATTCAACGCAGTAGCGGGAATTTGACGGAAGCAGTATTCACAGATGCTCAAGCCGGTGCTCGAGCCGCAGTGGATATTGTGGATAGTGTGTTGCCAGAGTTTGTGCCCAGCGCAGAACTCACAATACCCACAGTGGAAATTTCAAGTCAATATCAATACGGTGGTACCAGTTACAGTGCCTATCCAGACTGGGCTGGTGCTTATTGGTCAGGCGGCGGCGCTAGTCCTTATTACAACTCTTGGCTCAACACAGAATACTTCAGCAGTTTTATTGAACCCCAAGGACCAATTACCACAATACAAATGGACCTGGTAGGATACACAGGAACCATCAAGGTGCAGGCAGCAGAAAATTATCAAAGCATTTGGTACAATGTTACAGAAAGCACTACCTATCTAAATGAGTACCGTACTATACATCTAAATGTTGTTGGTTGGTATCCCTTGTTGCGCCTGTGCTTCAACAATTCAGTGTTGGCCACACCCAATCCTCCGGGAGTACCGGCCACAGCCTATGCCTTTGTGGACGATGGGCAACTGCAAAGTATTGTGGTCAGCAACGGAGGCAGCGGGTACTTGGCTCCGCCCAAAATTGACATCATTGGCAACGGTAGTGGCGCACGTGCCGAAGCTATAATCAACTCAAACGGTGTAGTTGAAGAAATCATTGTTACCGATCCAGGTTCTGGATATTGGCCCGTTCCAGCCGCCGGAGTCAATACCGCTGCTTTTCCGGTTCCTCCACAAAATCAAGGCGCTATTGTGGTCATTACCACCGGCTTTGTAGAAAATCTCTGGTACCGATAATCATTGATTCATAGCAAAAATCATGTTACAATACAAACATGATTGATGTGATTTCTTACCTGCCCGCACGACGTAAACCCAGTGCATCGGGCTGGATCAGCTTTAATGCGCCCTGTTGCGAACACAATGGTGAAAGTCGTGACCGACGTAGCCGGGGAGGTATCAAAACCTCAGAGGCAGGGTGGAGTTATCACTGTTTCAACTGTGGGTACACTGCCAGCTTTATCATAGGTCGCCAACTCAGTTTCAAAGCAAGAAAATTGTTGAGCTGGTTAGGAGTACCCCCAGAAGAAATAGAACGCATCAATCTTGAAAGCCTACGCCATCGCAACATGGAAGGCCTGTTAACGGATCGTCAGCGAGTCAGCAACACCTTGCAAGGCATAGAGTTTGAAGAACGTGAACTACCGCCTGCAGCTGAATTGGTCACAACCCAACACAGTCCGCACTGGGGATATTTACGTATACGTGGTGTACCAGAAGATTATCCTGTGATGACGGTGTTAGAGAATGACAAGGTACATTGGACTCGTCCACAGGTTATTGTGCCATTTACCTATGACAACCGTGTGGTAGGATACAGTTCAAGAATGTTGGATGACCGGCAACCCAAGTACATACACGATACACAGCCAGGCTACGTATTTGGCACAGACTTGCAAGGCGCAGACTGGCAGTATGCCATTGTGGTTGAAGGTGTGTTTGATGCATTGTGTATTTCAGGCCTGGCTGTGTTACATGCTGAAATCAATGATGCACAGGCACGCTTGATTCGCAGTCTAGATCGAGAAGTCATTGTGGTACCAGACCAGGATGCAGCAGGTATGAAACTGGTGGATCGCGCTGTTGAACTAGGCTGGAGTGTGAGCATGCCCGAGTGGCCAGAGGATGTCAAAGACGTCAATGATGCTGTGATAAAATTTGGTAAATTAGCAACTTTGCTAACTATAATGCAAAGTCGCGAAACCAGTCGTATCAAAATTGAACTAAGGAAAAAATCACTTGTTAAAAGATTACGGACTTGAAGTCCAACGCCTATTCTTAGAAATGATGTTGCAAGACGCAGAGAGTTATGTGCGGGTGCAGAACATTTACAATCCAGAAAACTTTGACAGGAGTTTGAGACCTGCGGCTGAGTTTATTGCCAAGCACAGCGATCAGCACAAAACCTTGCCCACTGCAGAACAGATCAAGGCCGCAACCGGCATTGGCTTGAATCACATTCCTGATCTTAACGAAGGACACTTTGAATGGTTCATGGACGAGTTTGAAGGTTTTACTCGCAGACAAGAACTGGAACGTGCAATTTTGAAAAGTGCAGACTTGTTGGAAAAGGGTGAGTATGATCCGGTAGAGAAGTTGATTAAGGATGCTGTGCAAATTTCATTGACCAAGGACATGGGCACAGACTATTGGGCTGATCCCAAAGCAAGGATCAACAAATATTTTAATTCAGGCGGACAAGTAAGCACAGGCTGGCCACAGATGGACAAGATCTTGTATGGCGGATTTAGTCGTGGAGAGTTGAACATCTTTGCTGGCGGTTCGGGTTCAGGTAAATCGCTTGTTATGATGAACATAGCATTGAGTTGGCTACAGGCCGGACTCAGTGGTGTGTATATTTCGTTAGAACTGTCAGAAGAACTGTGTGCCCTGAGAACCGATGCCATGCTGGCAGGTATGAGCACCAAAGAAATCCGCAAGGACATTGATCAAACTGAACTCAAGGTCAAACTTGTGAGCAAAAAAGCCGGACAGTATCGTATCAAAGCACTTCCGGCACAGAGCAACATCAATGACATCCGCAGTTATGTCAAAGAAGTACAGGTACAAACAGGACTCAAGGTAGACTTTATCATGTGTGACTACTTGGACTTGCTCATGCCCGTCAGTGCTAAAGTAAGTCCTAATGACCTGTTTGTCAAAGACAAGTATGTGTCAGAAGAACTGCGTAACTTGGCCAAAGAACTCAATGTGTTGTTTGTAACAGCAAGTCAGTTGAACAGATCGGCCGTGGAAGAGATAGAGTTTGATCACAGCCATATCTCGGGTGGTATCAGTAAGATCAACACAGCCGACAATGTGTTTGGTATCTTTACTTCAAGAGCCATGCGTGAGCGTGGCAAGTATCAGATTCAGTGTATGAAAAGTCGTAGCTCAACAGGAGTGGGTCAAAAGATTGATCTTGACTACAACATTGAAACCATGCGTATTACAGATCCAGGCGAAGAAGCTGGACCTGTGAACAGTTTCCGCAAGCCTGACATACTCAGCAGTATCAAAACACAGAGTAGAACGTTTGCCGCCAGTCCTGACTTTGAAAACCAAGACACAGATTCCAATGAAGATGTTGGAAAAATCACTGCCGACATACAAAGTGCCAAACTAAAACAACTGTTGGGAAAAATTAAAACGTCTTGAGAATTTTAATTCTTGAATAATTAGTAAAATGTCTGAATACAAAACTTATCCCGGCTATAAAATTTTTCCAATTAAAAATGATCCAGCTTGTTTGCTTAAATGGGCGTGGAGTACTATTAATATGGAATATGGCACCTCAAGCAGTTGTCATCGGGTACAAGGAAATCGAATTGATCCAGACAATTTTGATAACTTTCATAATCTGCCAGAAAAAATCAAAGCTCGTAAAGACATGATCAATGGCCAGTGGCCCGGCAACGGCTGTGAATATTGTAGCAAAGTTGAGGCTGCCGGAAGAATCAGTGACCGTCAAATGACATTGTCAAGACATCACGGCCTTGACAAAATACCGCCAGAGCTATATGTCAATCCATTGGCCACTGAAGTAACTCCGACCATATTAGAAATTTATTTCAACAACACCTGTAATTTATCTTGTGTTTATTGCAATTCTGCATTTAGCAGCAAATGGAATCAAGAACTTTTAAAATTTGGACCAGTTAAAATCAATGATTTTGAAATTCCAATACATGTTACCAATAATCAACGCTATGATAAAATGGTACAAGATCTTTGGAACTATCTTGAAACCAATGACCGATACAAAATTTTAAGGCATTATCAATTGTTGGGCGGCGAATCTTTGTTACAAAAAGAATTAGACTCCAGCATAACTTTTTGGAAAAATCATCCCAATCCTGCGTTGACTTTCAACATAATCAGCAACATTATGATACCGCACGAACTATTTGTAGAAAAAATACTTAAATTTCAAGAGCTGGTTGAATCTGAATGCATATATCAACTTGAACTCACAGCCAGCTTAGATTGTTGGGGGCCTCAACAAGAATATGTAAGATACGGACTTGATTTAGATGTATGGACCAAAAATTTTGAATATATGTTAAACAAATCTTGGATCAAATTATCAGTACATTCGTGTATGACTGCCTTGACCATTAAAACTTTGCCTGAATTGATTGAAAAAATTTCTAACTGGAGCAAGTCAAGACCCGATGATTCCCCAGTTGATCATAGCTTCGACTTTGTAATTGGCAAGGAGCACAAGCTCAATGGTTTACACCCAATTTTGTTTGGCCCTGGGGTGTTTGACAAGGATTTTGAAAAAATCTTAAAAGTCATGCCAGAAAACAATGAATCTCAAATTACCGCTAAAAATCAAATGCTAGGACTGGCTCAATACGTAAAAAATTCTTCAAAAAATTCACAAAGAATAGCTACTTTAAAACTTTATTTGGACGAATTAGATCGTCGCAGATCCACAAATTGGCGGACTGTTTTTCCTTGGCTAGACACCGTAAATTAATTGGTTGTTGTAAGTTAAATAATCAATAAATAATAAAAAGGGTCTGGCCCAAAATGCAGAAAAAAACACGAAGCCTACTAGAAGAATTAGACGCCATGTACATTGAGCGTGATTCTCGCCATGTCATAGAAACTCGCGCCAGCAATATTATTGCCAGTGCTATTAGACTAATGGAACAAATTGACGCGGCCTACACACCAGAACAGGCCGAAAATCTCAAGCGCAAATTGCTTAATGCTATTAATCACAGGGATCCTGCCAAATTTACTCGCACAGTGAGGCGCACTGATGCAAATTCATGAAGTAACAAAACGTTCTCTGCGTGAAAACGTATTAAGCAACATAGCCAGTGGCGTGCTTGGTGCAAATATTCCTGGCAACCAAGCCAGCATAGAACGAGATGTTGCTGCGTCTGCTGAAAAACTACGGGCCCAAGGTTATGGTCAAGACAAACCCGAGCTTGACCCGCAACAGGCCATTGCTGGTGTACAACAAAACACAGCTCAACAACAATACATCAAGGGTTTAGTAGCACAATGGCAAAAGGATGCTCCCAAGACTGAGCCAGCACCTGCGTCGGCCAAACCTGTTGCACCCGCTCAAGTCACACCCGGAACCGATGCCTCGACTGCCAAAACAAAAGGTCTCTCAAAGCCAGGCGTTAAAGTTGAGCCAACTCCTAGCATTACTATTGGCAGTGTGGGTCGGTTAACCAAAGGTGATGGCGGACTCTGGTACAATGAAAAAGGTCAACCGGTGACCGATCCTGCGCAAGTTGCCAAAATTGACAAGGCTTTCAAAGATCAAGAATATCGTCGAAAACAGTTTCAACAAACTGCTATGGTTCGAGAAGCACCTGAAGAGTACACCACTACAGGAGGAATAGTAGTTCCGGGCGGAGCAAAAAGCGATCAAAAATCCACTACAGCACCAGACTCCACGGCATATCGCTCGCACTTTGAAAACTGGGCCGCAAAAAAGATATTGACCAAAGAACCTGTTACTAGACAAACCATTACCTTGGATGCTGTCAAATCTTCGGCCATTGGCAACGATCTTGAACAGGCGTTAAATCAAGTGGTAGCTACAGCCGGAGATTCGCAAAAGAATGCCGAAGCTGTAAAAAATTATCTGACCATGGCTGTGGCTGGTGTAGTCATAAAAACACAAGAGCTAAGAGCCAAAAACACCGGCGGCGGTGCCGGTGAGGCTCGTGTCGGACAAGGCATTGTGACTCAACAAGAATTACGCAACCGCTTGTCACAAGAAGTAGGAATCAATTCTAAACAATTGGACTCGCTCAAAAAACTTGGACAGGATCCTGCGGTACGTCAGGCCATGTCAAAATTCTTTGGTGTTTAACATGACAACAATACTCGAAGGCGGTAATGTTTTTAAAAATGTTCAAGGGCAAGCTGTCACTCAACGCATCAATCAAACAGATGTGAAATCAACCTTGGCTTGGTTGGAAGAACTGGTTCCTGGTCTGGATCTACAAAACAACACCTTGGGAAGCACTGGCATCAAAGCCACAAGTGGTGATTTAGACATAGCAGTAGATTCTAATCAAGTCACCAAAGAACAACTGGTAGCCCAACTCACACGCTGGGCCGAAAGTCAAGGATTCAAACCCCAAGAATGGATTCGCAAAAGCGGCACTGCTGTGCATTTTCTCACACCCATCAACGGTCGTCCTGACTCGGGTTATGTGCAAACTGACTTTATGTTCTTGCAGAATGTGCCCTGGTCAAAGTTTGTGCTGGGTGCCATGCCCGCTGACAGTGAATACAAAGGCCGTGAGCGCAATGTTCTTATGAATAGCATAGCCAAAAGCATGGGCTACAAGTTGAATCAAATTGCTGGCATAGCCGATCGCGCCACCAACAAAATCATCACCGACGATCCAGATCAAGTGGCCAAGATGTTGTTGAACAAGCGTGCCACTCGGGCAGATTTGGCCAGTGTAGAATCTATACTGGCAGCCTTGGAAAAAGATCCTCAACGTGATCAAAAATTAGCTGACTTCCGTGAGCACATGGCTCGTGAAGGCCTGCCATTTTTAGAAAGCACAGAACTGTACCAACCAGTGTCGGATGTAAATTTCCTGGCTCGCTTGCGTGATCGCATTGTGAATCAAGGCATGCAACCCTTGGTGGAAGGCGCCAACCCCAGAATTGAGCATCTTGAAGATCTAGTGTTTGAACGTGGCAGTCGAGGCATTGAAGAAGCCATGGCTATCATGCAACATGCAGCCGAAGACACACGTCGTCATACCACAGTCAAGTGGGACGGCAAGCCTGCCATCATCTGGGGTCGCAAACCCACAGGTGAGTTTGTGCTCACAGACAAAAGCGGATTCACAGCCAAAGG
>ERZ869929.34-NODE-34-length-71681-cov-551.908734_pt1 | contig 71681 bp, 97 predicted proteins | sample MGYA00579312_ERZ869929 | MGnify/ENA primary metagenome ERZ869929 (study PRJEB32216, sample SAMN09231818) | wastewater metagenome | place: USA: Maryland | collected 2016-08-09 | study: EMG produced TPA metagenomics assembly of the PRJNA472060 data set (Reclaimed... | reverse complement strand
GCGGGGCCACGGCGGCGCCAGGATCGAGCGCGGGGCCACGGCGGCGCCAGGATCGAGCGCGGGGCCACGGCGGCGCCAGGATCGGCGCACCCAAATAACCAAAAAATCCCGCGCGCCAGCATACAGGCGCGCGGGTTGAATAAGTGACAAGAGCCCCCCTAGCCTAGCAGCCTCTCCCGTATATATCCCGAATCGTCATGTGGAAAATACTTGTGCCGGGCATGAAAAATTGAGATTCCAGCCTCCGCGCAAAGCTCGATTCTTTCGCGTAGACTTATAAAATTCCATGTTTCATTGGCTTCGTTCTCTTCCATTTCAGAAAAAAGGCTTTCATGTAGTATGGGATAATCGCGCAAATCCGAAATAATGCGTTCCGCTTCTGCAATCAATTGCGCGGGTGCATCCTTATGCAATAGCAGAGTGTCGCTCCATCCCACGGCCCAATGCGACGCATGCGCGATCTGTAAGAACGAGTCGCCTTCAGAATCGAAGGCATCTAGTTGCGTTGCCAAGGTTTCCAGTGTTTCAGTGGCAACCTGCCAATTGCACCTAGTCAAAATATCGGAATCACGATGCTGGCCAAGTATCACGTAATAATCGGACCAATCGGCGCCGAAATAGTTTGCAGGCTTGGCCCATAGATTCAGGGTTGCGGACATTTGTTTTATTCCGTTTTTTCGTGGTTTACTTATTCTTCGCCATACGCTGCCGGAATCAGCTTGCCGGAATGTTCGCAAGTCAAATCGTTGTCCTCCCAGTTTATTTCGCACGCGACTACGCGCCAGCCATCGCGCAAGCCATGCCGAATCGCGGAGATGATTTGCGGGAGATTTTCTTTAACAGAGTCAAACGATAGGGCTGCGCCATCGTCGCAAATAAAATACAGAGGATACCCTCCTGGCCACGCGTACGCGCCAGCGCGCAAGGTAGCTTTGAGTTCCGCAACCGTATCAATGCGGTTGTGGTGGCGTTCATAAACCGGGCGCACCGGCGGGAGGCTAGACCATGCGGGCGGGCGCACATCATAGAGCGCGCCACTATCGGAACGGAACATATGTGCGGGAAGCGGCATTTCACAGTTTCCTTCTGTATTTTATTCAGGCTTGCAGAATCCCACGCAATGCAAGCGTGGAATTGTGCAAGCCTAGTCCGCTTATGGGGCGGACTAGGTTTAGGTGGGGGCTACTCCGCAGCAAGCCGCGCGCTCTCCTCTGCCCTATATTCGCGTTCACGTTCCGCGCACCGTTCCGCAGCATCGTGCGCCGCAAGCGCCGCATCGTGCGCGGTTGCGTGTATGCCGTAGTCAACCGCGCCCCACATGCCAGGGCCTTCACCATACGCTGCAAGGAAACCGCGCCCATGTGGCAGAATGGCCACATAGGGCAAAATGGTGGAGTCGCCGTATTCGTCGGCATAGTATGAGACACCTTGCAACCGGCTGTAACGGGGCAAGTATTCATCGGCTGGCGCAAGCCGCAGGCGAAACGTAGAATCGCCTATCACATCGCGGCTTGAAGCAAAATAGAAACCGCGCCCTTCCGCCATGGAATTGAGAGGCGGAACATTCCAAGTATAGGGACCGCAGTATTTGCGCGATTCCTTGCGCTTGCGAAGGGGCTGGGCGAAATTGTGCAGCGTGATTCGGTCAAACATTTTAGTTCCCTTCCATGCTTGCGAGATAGTCGGCGCGGCTTGCGCCAACAAAAACGCCTAGGGCGTAGGGATAGGATGTATGCCGCGCCTCGCGATAGGGCGCGACATATTCGCCATGAGACTTGCGCCGGTTGCGCCAAGCCGCAGCCGCAAGCCATGCAATCGCGCGCTTGTTGCAGCCGATCATGCCGGCATCGCGGATGCTATCGGCTTCCCACTGCAACGCGCTCTTCAATTCCTTGCGCGTGATGGCGCGGATGGTATATGCGCTGTCTGGCATATAGCAGCCGCGCAAGCCTTGAAAGACGGTAAAGTATGGCATTGTTTTGGTTCCTTTACTTGCTGCGCTTGACCGACCAGGAGACCGACAAGCGGCCGACGCTGGCAAAGCGCAAGCCGCCATGCTTGCGATAGTTGAGCTTGCGGAGGATGGCGGCGCCCATGCTTTGCGCGCCAATGGCAGAGCCTACCATTGCGGCCGGAAGAAAAAGCGGGAGCAAGTCAAAAGCAGACATTGGCCAAGTTCCTCGTTTCAGTTTTTAGCCTATCGCACAAGCCGCGCGCGGGCGGCTTGTTGGATAGGCTAGACCCGCAGGGTGCGCGGGTCTAGCGTGGTGTGGCAGGATTAGGCTGCGCCAGATTCCGCAACCATGCGGCCGGCTGTCTCAAACTGCCGCTGCATCACATCCTGCGGCGGCTTGCGGCCGTGTAGAATCGCCGGCGTATATAGCAGATGCGCGGCAGCCTGCCAGGACCGTAGAATCTCACCATACCTTGCACGCTGCACATCGGTCATTCGCGTAACTCCTCATGTGTTAATCGACAAGCGCCACCATAAAGCAAAGCCTAAACGGATATATACATAAAAACGCATACCAGCCATGCGCCTAATCTACCGCCAGCAATCGTGCAATTGCCGCGCCAGACCCCAAAATCCCACGCCAAACATACGTTAATTGCGTTTTTTGCATAGGTATTTCACGCTATAGGTGGACCATAGCTTAGAAGCCGTTTTAAGGCGTTTCTAGGGGGGTCTAGGGTGGCCGGGTATAACCATACCGGGCACATGCCTGGACGCCGTGTAGCGCGAAAAGGGTTTTTTGCGTTGTTTTTCAATGGCTTACAGCCGATCGGTGCTAGGTTGTAAGCGTGTGGTTTTCTTGTTTTTGGGACGGGCGAGAATGTCACAGTTTGGGGTTGGCATGGTGTTTGCATGGTGGAAGTTTTTTTGTGTTTTGGTCGATTGGGGGTTGATTTTTTGGTTTGTTGGGGTGGGGGAATGGGATTTGTTGGGGTTGCGGAATGTTGCGAGTGTGGAGTGTCGTTATTCCCAAATGGGAATAACGTTTTGTTGCGAGTGTGGAATATCGTTATTCCTGAATGGGAATAGCGGTTGCGTTATTTCTGAATGGGAATAGCGGTAAAAAGCGCATAGCAGCATTGCAGAATTAGCGGGGTGGATGTGGTCGATTAGGCTATGCGGGCGGTATCTTTGAGAGTAGGATTTTCAAGGCTAATCAATGAAACGGAGTAACGGATATGGCGACTCTTGAATACCTGACGGTTGGCGAAGCGCGCAAGGTGCGTGCCCTGGTGCGCGCTATTCTTGCGACGGGTGCGAACGTTTCTGTTCATGACGGGGAAGAATGGACGGTAAAGAAGAGCCGGGATAACGAAACGATTATCGCGGCGCTCGGCACAACCGGCACGGATACGCTTCGAGTGCGCGATATGGACGGCGCCCGGCTTGGCGACTTTGAATTGATTTATGGGAACGATCCAGACGGCACGGAAGTAATATCGGACCATACCGCAAATGCTTTTTGCGAAGCGGTATATAACAAGCTCGGCATAAACTAGGAGGTAATTCCGCAAAAGCGGGCCGCAGCAATGCGGCCCGTTTTTTTTGTTTTGCGTTGTCTTATTTTTGATACAAAGGCACACTGTCGCGCAACAAAATTGCGTGTCGGGATACGCTCACGAAATATTATTGCGTTTAGAATATGTGATTTTGAAATTTTGTTGCGTTTCGCCGCGCCCATTGGTTGCGTTGGCGAATTGGAAACATGGCACCGGGCCACGCCACCGGCCGCGCCGGGCCGCGCCAGCACCTCCAGGCCGCACCGGGCCACCGGGCCACGCCACCGGCCGCGCCGGGCCGCGCCAGCACCTCCAGGCCGCACCGGGCCACCGGGCCACGCCACCGGCCGCGCCAGCACCTCCAGGCCGCACCGGGCCACCGGGCCACGCCACCGGCACCGCCACCTTGCCGATAATCGGCATTATGGGAAGTGAGCCGCACGGGCTGGCGGTTTAGATCAAATCCGCAACGGCACGCAGCTTTCAAATTCGTAACGGGCTTAAATCGCGTTGGATCGAAAATGCATCGAAGCAAGGGCGATCATTGCAAATCAGAAGGGACCCAAGGCGGATTATACCGGAGATGCAACGAGCGGCCCTAATCCAACCCGCGCTTTTGACCTTTCTGGTAACGACCTAGAAACTACCAGAACGAACCGCAGCTAATCGTCACTTCGATAACGTGATGCGGCTGCCCACTCTCTTTGCTCTTTTCCACGGCGGCGGACGCAGCAATGCGCGCATCGCTGAAAAGCAACGCCATCCTAATCACTGGGTTGACTTGCGCCACCACGGCAAAGGCGGTAGCGGGCGCGGGGGCGTGGAAATCGTCTTTTGGCATTTGCAAAAACCTTTCAAGAAATTGGCACCAGCAAAATTTTTCAGACTACCCGAGGCGTTTCGGAAACAAAAAGAAAGCGCCTATCCGGCGCTTTCCTTCAAAGCCTCGCCAATCGCACCGCCTGGGTGCAACTCGGCCAATCGCTCCCTGCTGAAACCAATCCTCTCAGCCACCGCAACAACAAGCGCATTGCCTAGCGCCATTTGCATCAGGGAAGCCTTAAGGGGGAGCATACCTGATGGGTCGATTTCGGGAAGAAGGGGCAGGAACAACACTTTTGTAGTCCTGTCCGCAAGCAAACAGTCTGCGTGGCCAGCCGTGATGAGGCACGTTGGGATTTGGAATCTATCCGCATGCTCCATAACGGGGATGAGTTCTTCGGTCTTGCCTGATACGGACAACGCAACGATAAGCCCCGCCGCCATCAACACCCCCATGTCGCCGTGAATGGCTTCGGAAGGCGAAAGAAAGGCGCTAGGGATGCCGATGGCGTTGAAACTTGCCGCAAAATATTGGCCAACCAGACCTGACTTGCCTACTCCGCTAAAAACGACAATGCCGTTGTAGCGGGTCCAAGCATCTAAAATCTCATCCGCAAGTTCAGTGAACGCGCCAGATTCGACACTGTATGTCAAATCCGCAACTGCCCTCGCCTGCGCCAACAAATTATCCTCGGCGACAAGCCGTTCTCCCACAAAATCCACCTTAGAACTTCTTTCCACCTTCAGCCTCCCTGCTTTCCTTCTTGTGGTCAACCCGCGTCGCATTGTAAGCCATCTTGGCAGCGAGCGTGCCACCAAAGTCGCTATAATCCAAAGCCCCCGCCAAGTCGAAAACCCTAATCACGCAATCAGCCAACTCGACTTCAAGCATTTCCTTCTCAGGCAGCTTGTCGTCTTTCAGGCCCTTGCGCGCCCCCTCCATCGCCTCCGCCAACTCGCTCACGGCGAGCATGAGTTTCGTGGCGATGACATATGGCTCACGAGGGTTGATGCCGTCCCACCACCCCGCCCGCTTGGAGGCAAGGTGGCAAGCCGTGGTCAGGACATTGGTGGAGTAGGCAACATCGCTGTTCATTGGTTCTGCGCCACCATGTCCCGCGCCTCCGCCATAACACTTTCCCACTCGATATCCGAGTAGTCGTTGCGAACAACGGCGAGAATGGCTTCATCGAGCGTCATGGCGCCGCTATCAAGGCGCTCATCCAACCACGCCTGGAGGCGCTGCATCTCAAGCGACTTGAACCGCTTGGAAGTCATGGCGCGCTTGAACCACTCAGGGTCAAGCGTGTTGCTGATCTCACGATACTTGCATTGGTCGTCAATCGACGCAATCGCCGTGGTCAGTTGGATGATGCGCTCACGCGCGTCTTTGGTGGAATGGGGAACATCAAAAGGCGGCAAGCCGTTTGTGTTGTATAGCCCGGTAAAAGGCTGCTGGTTCTCGTGCATGGTCTTCCTTGGGAATTGATGCGGTTAAAACGGTTGTGGGGCGGCGCCCTAGAAAGGCAAGTAGCCTAGAAGGCAGGGCGTGTCAAGCGGCCCTAGGAGGCGCCTAGGGCCGCTTCTGGTGGCAGCCTAGTCCTTCATGCCCTTCTGCTTCAGAGGCGGCTTGCCCGCCTTCTTGCGGGCCTTGTTGGCCACGGAATAGGCGATGGCCACCGCCTGCTTTGTGTCCCGCCCGGAGCGCACTTCCTTGGCGATGTTCTCCGAGATGGTCTTCTTGCCGTAACCCTGCTTCAGCGGCATGGCCTATTCCTCCTGAGTGTCCGCAAGACCCTTCCTGCGTTGCAACTCGAAGTATATCCGCGCACACGCCTTCGCGTCCACAAGGGCGTCGTGCGCGCCCTCCAAGCGTTCGCCAAACAGGAACTCGATGCACTCGCTGAGCTTGGGCCACTTGTAGTCGGTCTTGTGGCGCGAGCGACCGTTGAGGATTTTGCACACGGGGGTCATCGCCTTCATCGTGCAAAACGCTCGCTTGCCAAAAAGCCTGACACGGAAATCTTCGTCAAAGGCGCGGTGCCACGCCGTTCGCAGCACCAGGGCGTCGAAGGAGAGGTTGTGGGCTACCAGCACGTCCGCCTTGTCCACCATAGCACTGAACAAAATAAGCGCCTGTGTGGCGTTCAAGCCGTGTTCCTGCGCCATCGCTTGCGTGATGCCATGGACCTTGGCAGCGCCCGGTTCGATAGGGCGCAGCGCGGGGCGGAGCAACACCGACAAGGAAGAAAGCACCTTGCCGTCATCGCCGCACAGCAGCGCCGCCAACTGCACCACGTCAGGCTGCTGCGGGTCTTCAGCCTCGAAGCGCCGATCCACAAGCCCGGAAGTCTCTGTGTCGAAGATCAGAACGGTCATGGAAAGTGGTATGGACGGCGCCACCAAGCGTTTTCAAGCCTTTGGCGGAGACTTTCCGGTTTTCTCCGGCTTTGGACGTGCCGGAAAAGGAAAAGGAAAAAATAAACCCTTGTTTTTAAAGGTGCTTTCCGGAAATTCCGGTTTTTCCGATCTATCTATCTATCTTATAAGATAGATAGAAGGAAAAATAAATAGGCGCATAAACGTATTTAATTATTTTTTTTCTTTTATCCCTTATGCCTATTATACAGACCCTCTCAATCAGCCGTAAAAACCGTAAAGACCGAAAAAAATAAATGTTTTCAACAGTTTAGCGCGGAAAAAACCGCCTAATCTTTAGACGGAAAACCGTAAACCGGAAAGACACGCCGTTGTTTTGGCGCCGGGAAAAAAATACCCCGGCATTTTTCGTAAATGCCGGGGTATTTTTCATAATTTTGAAAAAATATTTTCTATTTTTCCGGCGCCGCTTCTTCGAAATCCGGGTCAAGAACCAACCCGAGTTTGGCGGCGTTAATACGGTAGTGCAGAACGGCTCCGCGTTTCGGAATATAGGAGGACGTGGTTCGGTCCCGCTTTTCTCTCTGCAAAACCCCCGCTTCTTCCAACGCCTTCACGACCGCCTTTCGCTGCGCCGCACCTTTGCTTGGTTTTGTGATGCGGGTAGCAAGCAAATAGACGGTATCCCCTTCAAACCATCCATCCGCTTCGACGCTGTGACGGGCGGTGTCATCGACTGAAAAAATAGACATGTTTAGGCGAGACGCGATCCACTGACGCATTTCTCCTACCATCGTTTCCACGGGGTTCGCCGCTTCACTCTCCGCGAAATCACCCCAAATCACATCAACCGCATCAGCAACACTCTTGGCGTTGCCCACCGACAACACGCCAAACTCCTCCGCCAATTCCGCCCCGAGCAGCAGCAACGCCGCCACACGCGCAGCGCGCCCCATCAACCCGGCTTCCCCCTTATTCAACCCTTTCATCAACTGGTCTAAACGGGCCTGCAACTCCCCGACCCGATCAAGGTAGCCACCGCCAACCAACCCCTGCACAAAGGCTGGCCCCGCCCATCCAAAATTTTCCAACATCCCGCCCTCGATACGCCTCAACGCATCAAGGTCACCCACCGTCACATCCAACGCATCCACGTCCACGTCCAGCAGCCGGGCCGCAGCGCCCTTCGCCATCTTCTTGCCAGTCGCATCCTCGAACCGTTGGGCGAGGCTCTGTTCACCGGAAATCAGAACGAACGTCTGCCACACCGACGACTTGCGTAGCCCCTGCCCCGTGATGTTCATGCGCGCCTTGCCTGCACCGGAGGTCACGGAGAACACTAGGCTCTCCAAGTCCTTCGCCTGCATCATGGCCGTCTCATCCAAGGCCAGGACGGTATGGTTGGCGTTTTCCGCCAACACGTCCACCGAGTTCGACGTGCCACGCAGGCTGACCAAGAGGCCACCATCACGATTGGCTTGTGGGTCTGGCGAAGTCCAAGCCGACACGGCCAATTTCAATGCGGTCGTCTTGCCCTTGGAGGTCTCGCCGCACAGGGCCAAACCACTCGTCGGGACATTCAGCAACCCGACCAATGGACCGACAAACCCTGCGGCGATAGCCAATGCCCAATGCGCGCATCCCTCCAACGCCAAAACGTCATTCACCACACCACGCCAACCCTCAAGGCTGCCACCACGGGCAACGTTCTCCCCCACCACCAAGTCAGGCCGAAGGATGGCGTTGGAGGCGCCGAAGATGGCGCCGTTGGGCGCGGCGAACGCCAACCCCTTTTTGTCCCAACCCCGACTATCCAACGAGGTATAGATCACGTCGGGGGACTTCACGCGCATATAGTGGACGAACGCCTTGTCGGCGTTGATCTCAAACAACCACCCAAGGCTATGCAGCTTGCCGAGCACTTCTGTTGGCGCCGTAACCACCTTGCCCTTTTCGATCATCACCGAAACGGGTTTACCCCATTTGTCCCGAATCTTGTATTCGGTTGTAATCTCTCCGGTGTTGGCCGAGATAAATTCGCGGACAAAGGTAATAGGCGTCCAGAGACTCACGAAGCGGTTGCCCTTCTTTTTCTTTTTCGAGCCTTCCTTTTCCTCTTCCTCCGCCTTCTCATAGCCATACCACCACGTCCCGTCCGTGAGGCGGTATGAGGCATCCTGACCTTGCCATTTCTTCGGCATAGGGTATTCGACCATCACGTCTTCCGGGGTCTCGACTTTCACGGGCTTGACCGCTTCATCCCTGACGCTGATGGTGGGGGCGAAAGATTCTGTCGGCGCTTCGTCGTCAAACACCCCGAGTTCGACGCGCTCCATCTCCGCTTCGACTTCAGGCAACGTGCGCGCCCACTCTGCGGTTGACGTGTAATCGTCATCGAACAACACGGCCTGGATGTGGTCGAAGGCGGTGCCGACAAAATGCCCTAGTGGATCGCTGTTGTGCGTTGAGAACATCCGCGTGTTCCCCGCCACAATCTTGCATCCGCCCGGCTGCTCGCTTTTCAACCACGTCACCCGTCCGTCCGCGCTGTCAATACAATAGTGCTCAGAGAGGAAGCGATTGATCGTATCGGACATGGAGAAGCAGCGATTGAAGGCGCCAATCACGCCAGGGCGGTTGAAAGCCTCCTGAGCGCGCTCGCTCTCGTCGGAAAAATCAATTTCAACGGCTTCGCGCTTAGCCTCCGCCTCCGTTTCCAAGGCGTCGAAGTCGTGCAGCACCACGTCCGCTTCGATATTTTTTACAAAAATAAAGCGGTCCTGAATCGCATCAGCCACAGGGTCGATGACCCCACCATCGAATTTTGGCGTGGCAATGTAGTGGATGCGTTCGCGGTCGAAAAGAGTCTTATCAATGCGAGGGGCGCGGCCCAATTCACGCGTCCTACGCGCATACCACGCCTTCCACGCCGCACCATCCATCGGCTTATCCAGCCAAAACCAACAATGGGCTGAGATTCCAGGCTTCAACCCCGCTGAGGAAGAAAGCTGAAGCACGTAGTCTACCACCGCGAAATCCGGGCCGAGTTCCATCTGAATGGCCTTCTGCGCCCAAGGCACCGGATTAGCCACGTCAAAGTCACCAAGACCCTCAATCTGCAAGCCGTCGAAATCGAAGCACACCCAAGAGATAGGCGCGTCTATGATATAGGGTTTGCGGCGCAGGTAATGGCTACGACCCTCGCCCTTCCTGACGGCGGGGATCATTTGCGAGGCGGGGACTTCATTCCCCTTGGCAGCGCGTTCAGCAACGGAGGCTTTACGCTGCTCCTCAAGGCGCCACATCTCATCTTCGGCGTGCCACACCCCGCGCATCACCGCGAAGTTTTCCGGCTTTTTCTTGTGGGCGAGGCGCTTTTTGATCGCAGCCAAGAGCGTTTCCAGGCTGTCAACGCCCGCGTCCTGGTCCGAAATCCAATACGTGTTGAACTTCGCAGGCTTCTGCGTCGGCTTGAAGCTGCCTCCCATGGTGAACGTCTTGCGTTGGGCGTGGTCGCAGGCAAAGATAAAGTGCAACTTAGGTCACCTTGAAGATGCCGTTGACGAGACGAAGGCGAACAGGTTTTGCAATTTCTTGCAGACCGACGATACGCATGTATTCGGGGCCACCATCAACATAGGGACCATCAAACGAAAACGTCCTGAAGTCGTGGCGCCAGCGCGAGAAGATGACTTCCCCCTTCATTTCCAAGCCGCTCCACGTATGCTCTGCGACGGATGTGGCGTCGCAAATCATCCAAGTCGGCATGTCGCGCCGAGATTGGGATTTGTAGACGCCGAAGTAGTGATTCGTGTAGCCTTCGCGCGGTTCAGGCGTGTAGAACACCGCCACGGGGATGCCTGACCACACCCCCTTCTGGCTCTGCACCGCCAAGTCGCCTACGTAAATCGCTTGAGGTTCTAGGCGCTGAACCTGCTTCCTATCGAAAAGCCAATACGGCTCACCCATGTTGATCTGCATTTGCCAAATTTTCCCGCTTGCGTTGAGGAGCGACCTAGGCTATGCCACGCCTTGCCCTTGTTGGTCAAGGGCGAAGAAAGGAACATCCGATGCACAAGAAGGTCTATCTCGCCGGTCCTATCGGCGGTCTCACTTACGACGACGCGCAGGCATGGCGCACGAAAATCAACACTCTCCTTGACGAAAAGAGCGACGGCAGGATCAAAGGTTACAGCCCGTTGCGAGGTAAAGGGGCACTGCGGGAGCAGGGTGTGTTGGGGACGGGCGCTTATAGCGCGTATTGCGGTCTTGCCACGCACCAAGCCATCATGGCGCGGGATTACAACGACTGCCGCACCGCCGACCTGATTATCGCGGACCTTATTGCCGAGGACATTTCAATTGGCACGGTCATGGAGATCGGGTTCGCATACGCGCATCGCGTCCCGGTCATTGGCATTTTCGACCCTCGCGGTAATAAGACTTGTAATCATGTGATGATACAGGCCGCAGTCCCCTTCGTATCTTACAGCCTAAACGAAGCCGCCGACATGGCTTGCAGTATCCTCCTCCCCTAAAAGGCAAAAACCTATGGTCATCACAGGCCAAGAAATCCTATCGCGCAAAATCTTCTCCCCCGCCGCGCCTCGCACCTACCACGAAGCAACGGGGCTGACCTATGGCGCAAGCGTGGGCGGGTATGATGTTCGCATCAAGCAAAGCCTAACCCTGCTCCCTGGCGAATTCGCCCTCGCCAGCACCTACGAATACTTTGACGTGCCGAATGACTTGATCGGCTTTCTGCACGACAAGTCCACGCTCGCACGCATGGGGCTTTTTGTTGGCGTAGGGGTTATCGAAAGTGGGTGGAAAGGCTTTTTAACAATTGAAATGAAAAACCAACAAAACCACCCCCTGACCGTCTTTGCAGGCCAACCCATCGCGCAAGTAGTATTTCATCTTGTCGTCAACCCCACAGGCGGCTATAGTGGGCGCTATCAGGACCAACCCGACGAAGCGGTTCGCGCCAAGATCACGGAAGGCTATGCAAACGTAAATGACCCTCAACACATTACAGCAGCAAGCTGCGGACGGATTGGTTGAGTTTGCCACCAAGAAGGAGCATACGTTCGCGCTCCTTCTTGGCCCTGCGGGCAGCGGCAAGACCTTCACCATCTCCCACGTCATCAAGGCCCTTGAGCCAAGCAAGCGCACCATCATGGTCGCTTGCCCGACGCACAAGGCCAAGTCGGTGCTGGTGAAGTCCCTTGCCCGCTACGGCATTTCTGTCTCTGCCACAACGGTCTCTGCCCTGATTGGCAAGGCGCCGTCAACCACGGACGACCCTGATGAAGAAGGCCAAGCGCAATGGAAGCGAGGCGGCGGAGATACACTTCAGCCAGGGTCGCTTCTGGTTGTTGATGAAATCTCGATGGTTGACGTGGCCGACATGCGCGCCATCAAGCGCGCGGTCGAAGCCTCGCAAGCGCAAGCCATCCTGACAGGCGACTTTGCCCAGCTTCGCCCCGTGAAGGGCACATCCATCATGGAGGCGGTGGAGAAGATACCTGTGCGCTTCAAACTCAATGAAGTGATGCGCAGCGGCAGCCAAGGCATCGTGGCTGTCAGCAAGGCGGTTCGCACCACTGGACAGATTGACCTAGACGCCATCGACAACAACACCGTGTTTGCTTACCACTCAAGCGACAAGTTCGAGCAGACTTTCGTCGCCACCGAAAACGCGGTCGCCGTTGCCTACACCAACAAGCGCGTCAGCGAATTGAACAAGATGAAGCGCCGTGCTTTGTATGGCGACGACCCACCAGACTTCATGCCCAAGGAAAGCGTCATCCTGACCGAAGCGCCTTTCTTCATTTGGGCACGCGGCAGCAAGACGGGTAGTTACTCCAGCATCAAGGCGGCGGACAACAACAGCCAACTCATTGTGCGCGATGCGGGTTTTCTGTCAGAGACCACGCATCCGTTCTCTGAGCGCAAAGTGCCTTACTATGACCTTTACCTCCATAACCCGGAAACCAATTTGGATTTTGAGGCGAAGGGCATGACGTTCGATATGTATGTCAACCACTTGAAGCCTACGCTTGAAGATGCGCTTGGCAATATTCGCGCCTTTGCTGACAGGTTGACCAAGATCGACAAGGAGTTGCAGAAGCGTTTTGAGCGCGGCGGCATAGACGAAGCGCACAAGAACCGTGTGACCGAAGCGCAGATACAGAAGTTCTTCAAGCCGCAGGAGGTTGATTGGCTGCTGAAGACGGTGGGGAAGAACCCTAAATACTTCTTGCGCTCATTTGACTTCACCACCGATGAAGGGGTTTTCTTCCCAGCTAAAGAGAATTGGTCGTCGCTGCGCGGCCTACTTTGGGCGCGGGACTATTTTGGGTTTCGACAGCAATTCGCTGTCCTCTTGTATGAACACGCCAGCACGGCGCATAAGGCGCAAGGCTCGACGTACAAGCATGTGTTCGTGGACTGGCCCAACCTTGAGACGATCAGGGACCACGAAGATCGGCAGGCGGCAAGTTATGTTGCCGTGAGCCGTGCGTCTGATACGCTTCATATTCGCGTGTAGAAAAGGAGAAATACTGAAATGCGTAAGCACTATATGCTAGATATCGAAACTCTTGGCTTGGAAGTCGGTAGCGTCATTCTACAAGTGGCGATGCGACAGTTTCTCAGCGAAGATGAGGAGGGCAAGTATGTGGTCGATTATGGCGACCCACCTTATCTGTATAAGGTCGATGTAGACCTTCAAATTGCGGAAGGCGCTACGACGAATATTGACACGATCCGTTGGTGGTTAATGATAGACCATCTAAAGTTACACAGTATGCTTTCTGAGAGAGGAGCGGTATCCCCTAAGTTTTGCGCGCACAGGCTATCGAAATATGTCGATTGGCAGAATGCGGTCGTATGGGCGCGCGATCCTGACTTTGATTGCGCCCATATGCTTCATTTCTGCGGCAAGTATCTCCACGCACCACCACAACTTTGGCATTTTGCGGCGCAAAGGTCGCATCGCACTCTTCTTGACTTGGCAGGTGTAAGTCACGTTCCTGCGCAAAACGCGCATGACGCCCTAGAGGACGTAGACGCACAAATTGAAAGCGCAATCCGGGCGTTGAAAGTTTTGTGCCCCCATAAGTTCGGCTAAGCCAAGGAGCAACACAATGGCGCCACGTCAGCAAACCGTCCAAATCGGCCAAGCCTCGTTCTCCAACGCCCTTCCTCTCGCTTTCATTTGTGGCCCTTGCCAGATTGAGAGTCGCGAGCAGGTGCTTGAAATCGCGCAGTCCTTGGCCGAGACGGCACATAAGCTCGACGTAGACCTTGTGTTCAAGGCCAGCTTCGACAAGGCCAACCGCACGTCGCTTTATGGCCCCCGTGGCGTTGGCCTCAAGGCGGCTATTCCTATTTTCCAAGAAGTGCGTGAGCGTTTCAAACTTCCCGTCATCACGGACGTTCACGAGCGCGAGCATTGCTTTGCCTTGGAAGGTGCGGTAGACGCGCTGCAAATCCCCGCCTTCCTTTGCCGCCAAACCGACCTGCTTGTGGCGGCAGCAAAGACATGGCTACCCGTGAACGTGAAGAAGGGGCAGTTCATGGCGCCTTGGGATATGGCGCATGTGGCTGCCAAGATTGAGGGAAGCGGCAATCCGAACGTGCTGTTGACCGAGCGTGGCACGTCATTCGGATACAACAACCTTGTCGTGGACATGCGTAGTCTGCCCATTATGAAGGGCACAGGGCACCCTGTCATTTTCGATGCAACACACTCCGTCCAAATCCCCGGAGGCCACGGGACGGCATCTGGGGGGCAGCGTGAGTATGTTGAGCCGCTTGCCAGGGCAGCGGTGGCGATGCGAGTGGCGGGGGTGTTCATCGAGACCCACCCTAATCCCGACGCGGCTTTTTCCGATGGCCCCAACATGGTGCCGCTTTACAAGATGCACGGGTTGATAAAGCGATTGACGACGCTGGACGATCTTGTTAAGAGTCCCAAATACATGGGGATTTACTGAAAATGGAAGAACAAGCGCCCAACCTGTTTGCCGAACACCCCATTCTCGGCAAACTTAGTCTGATGGACCGGCTTTCGCTATCCGCCTCTCTTGCTGCCGAGTCTGCCCTGATTTACGCGCAAGGCCATGTCAACGGCATGAAATATTGTGCGGAATTGGTAGAGAACATCACCGCAAACGCCCCTAATCTTTCTGAAGAAACCAAGCGTGCGTTCCATGCCTACGCCCTGACTCTCGTTGATTCTGCGACGCGCTACGTCGAAGAAATCAAGAAGGGCGAAGCAAGCGAATTTTACAACCAGCCTTAAAAAGTCAAGACCTTTCCCCGCGCACCCCTCGCGGGTTAAAAAGGGGGTTCCCTGTATCACTCCGAGGAAAGACGCCATGAGCGCCAAACCTATCACTGACCCATCGCGCGACGCGCTCCTGACCGAAGCAGGCAAGCAGACCCTAACCGACCGATATCTTCTCCCCGGTGAAACCTATCAGGGCCTCTTTGCCCGCGTTGCAGCGGCCTACGGCGACAACAAGGATCACGCGCAGCGGCTTTATGACTATATGAGCCGACTTTGGTTCATGCCCGCCACGCCTGTTCTCGCCAATGGCGGGACTGACCGTGGCCTTCCGATTTCCTGTTTGACAGGGGACATGCTAATCAACACATACAGCGGCGCCAAGTGGATGCGCGACATTCAACCCGGTGATTTGGTGCTGACACATAAAGGGCGGCACCGAAAAGTAGTCGGGGTGAAAACCCGCATGAGTGAAGATGACCTCTACGAAATAGTCGTAGCAGGGCGGACGACACGCATCAAGATTACCGGCAACCACCCCGTATTGACTAACCTGGGGTGGGTCAGAGTGGATAAACTAGACTCCAATCTGCACTACGTAGCCGTGAACCGTAAGATCGAGTATGCTGAACAACCTTTTCAGTTCGAAATTGCACCAAATACGGCGTCAACGCCCGGACAGTTTATCCCAACAACCTTGAAGCCCGTTGTTCCGGTGACACCCGATTTGGCGTGGGCGATAGGGCTTTGGCTGGCAGAAGGGAGCCACGCTCGTAACAAGAATAATTTTTCAGGGCTCCGCATCACTCTCGCTACAGAAGAACGCGACTTAGCGGAACGCTGGGTCCGGGTTATGTCAGATGCTTTTGGCGTTAATGGGAATATTTACGCCGGAAAACGCCAAAACCCGCGCAACCCCGATAAAACGGACAGTTGGATAAACGCTAATGTAAACAGCGTTGTTCTTGGCGATTTGTTCGCGCAGCATTTCGGTGTTGGTTGTAAAGTGAAAACCCTACCGGACTGGGCGATGACGCTACCGAAAGCAGAGGTAGAATCTCTATTAGAGGGGTTCGTCCAAGGGGACGGATGCGAACACAACAATATGGCGTCAATCTTGGTCATCAACCCCGCTTTGCTTGCTGGACTTTACAATCTGGCTTTGAAAGTTGGGCGAGATGTCAGTATGTCGTTGCAAACACGCCACTACAACGGAACTCCTAGAATTGCGGCAACGTTGCGTATTTTTGAGTATGCGCACTCCCGTCGTAAGATGAGCACTAACGGAGGAATTCAGTTCCACGACGGGTTACTGTATTCCCCCATTCGTTCGCTGAAGCGCCTATCACAGAATGAAACGGTCTATGATATCCAAGTTGAGGAAGACGAATCTTTTTCCGTCGCAGGTGTTGTTGTTCACAACTGCTATCTCAATACGGTTGAGGACAATCTTGAAAGCATCGTCGGCACGTGGAACGAGAACGTGTGGCTGGCGTCTGGCGGTGGGGGCATCGGCACCAACTGGAGCAACGTGCGCGCTGTGGGCGAAAAGGTGGGCGCACGCGGCGAGAGCAGCGGCATCGTGCCATTCCTGAAGGTCATGGACAGCCAGACCCTCGCAGTCAGCCAAGGCAGTCTACGGCGCGGTTCTGCGGCGGTCTACCTTCACGTCAGCCACCCCGAGATTGAAGAGTTCATCGAAATCCGTCGCCCTACGGGCGGCGACGTAAACCGCCGCTGCCTCAATCTACACCACTCTGTCGTGGTTCCTGATGCGTTCATGCGGGCTGTAGAGGCGGGCGAGCCGTGGAACCTTGTCAGCCCTAAGGATGGCGCGGTCATCAAGACTGTGGACGCGCGAAGCCTTTGGGTTCGCATCCTGACGGCGCGTGTGGAGATGGGCGAGCCGTATATCATGTTCGAGGATACGGTGAACCGCGCCATCCCCGAACATCACAAGCTGCTTGGTCTTGAAGTCAGCACGTCCAATCTTTGCCAGGAAATCTATCTGTTCACTGGCAACGACTACAACGACAAGAAGCGCACGGCTGTCTGCTGCCTATCCTCACTCAATCTTGATACCTATATGGAGTGGAAGGACGATCCGCTTTTCATGGAAGATGTGATGCGGATGCTAGACAACGTGCTTCAGGACTTCATCAACCGCGCACCTGACGCTATTTCTGCCGCAAAATACAGCGCCATGATGGAGCGGTCTATTGGCCTAGGCGTAATGGGGTTCCACTCCTTCCTGCAAAGCCAAGGCGTGCCTTTCGAGTCGCCTTCGGCAATCGCGTGGAACAAGAAGATTTTTAAGCACATTTATGAGAAGGCCGAGTTGGCTGACGCGGTTCTTGCTGACGAATATGGCCCCTGCCCCGACGCGCTTGAAGTCGGTAAGAAGAAGCGGTTCTCCAACAAGACAGCTATTGCGCCTACCGCGTCCATCTCCATCATCTGCGGCGGTGCTTCGCCCTGCATTGAGCCGTGGTCTGCCAACGTCTTTGCCCAAAAGACCCTCTCTGGCACTTTCATCATCCGCAACGTCCATCTTCGCAAGGTTCTTGAATCCTACGGCCAGGACACGCGCGAAGTGTGGGACAGCATTGTTGCCAACAAGGGCAGCGTGCAGCACTTGGATTTCCTGACCGATTGGGAGAAGGACACGTTCAAGACGGCTATCGAGATTGACCAGAATTGGGTTATTCGCCACGCCGCTGACAGGCAGCCTTTCATCGACCAAGGCCAATCCGTGAACCTGTTCTTCCCAGCCGATGTGGAGAAGCGGCACCTGAACCAAGTCCACATGAAGGCTTGGAAGGATGGCGTGAAGGGGCTATACTACTGCCGTTCTCTGTCGATCCAGCGCGCCGAAGTCGTCAGTGAAAAGGTCGAGGCCAAGAACCCTAACAACGGCGAAGAATGCGAGGTGTGCCAATGAGTATCCCCACTCAGACCGACTTGTATTTCGACCTGAAAGAATACTTCCCGAATCTTAGCAACGAGACTCGCCTTGAGCTTGCCATGTTTATGCACGGCAAGATCACGGAAGCGTATGAGTCGGGTATGGAGGATGGGAAAGAAGGCGAGAACGGATATTAAAGTGGCGTGGGGTCTAGGATAAGAATGGCCCCATCCACGATTTTACGTCGTCCTTGTGCTGTCTGCGCGGTGACTTGAACATAGTATTCCTTTCCAGGCTCTCCGCCAGAAAGCCAGAATACTATGTTTGAGCCTGCGATTAAGGGTGCTTTGGTTGAAGAACCAAGTGTAATACCTGACGAAACGCTCACGGCACAGGAAGAAATCGTATCGTCGGTCGGCAACCAATTGCTGAACCGCACAGCATGATCCAAGTCATCCGAGGGATGCTGAGATTCAAGTGTCAAAAGTTCTGGCACGGGCGTTGCCTCCGCACGAAATAGACTTTTTTTAATATACCGATAAAACCACTACTCAACAAGATAGACGCGGTTCGACGCGGATACGTCGTATTCTCGAAGTGCTGCGGGGACGATGTAGATGCGGTTCGAGGGCGGCATCGGGAACGCGCTGATAGAGGGCGCGAAACTTGCCAGATTGAGATTGAGGAATTGAACAAAAACTGTGGCGCTGATGCTCGCTTTTGGTGTTGGAGCGAACAGGCTTACGGCTACGGCGGGAATAACGAATGATTTACCCGTTTGGATAGACGGGATCAGGGCAGAGAAAGAGGTATTGGCGGGGCTGATAGCGAGTGCGACGCCGGTGTTGATGACGGGCGGCAAGGCGGACAGTGTAAAGTTCTTTGCTTCGGGCTGAATTGCCCCGCCGAGAGAAATGGCGGGGGACTTACCTTCAAGAGAAATGATAACGGTTCCTGGCAGGATTGTTTTGCCAGACACGATTGAAGGTGTAAGTGCAACAAGGTCAATATTTGCAGCAGGGATATTTTTAAGAATACCAGTAGATATGCTGGGTATGGTAGACGCTACGTCAGTGTTTGTGCTGGGGACAAATACAGAGATGCCACCAACGACAGATGGCGCAGCGGCGGCAAAGTCTGCATCTACGTTGCCAACAAAAACAGTCTTGCCCGCAAAAACAGAGGGGGTTTGTGGAGCAAGGTCTACATTTGAAGCGCCAACGGCAACCGACTTACCGGCAAAGACGGATGGGGGTTCGGCAGAAACAACAGTGTCTACAACTGGAGCGAATACTGAGGCGCCACCAACGATAGATGGCGCAGCGGCGGCAACGTCTATGTCTACGTTACCCACAAAAACAGTTTTGCCTGCCGAAATCGAAGGCGGCGGGGCAGTGACAACTGTATCTACATTTTGTGGCGAAACCGTTTTGCCTGCAAAAATATCAGGTGCGAAACGTGCAACAGAGAAATTTGAGAAGGGAGTTAAGACCGTATAGCCGATAAGAATCGCAGGTGTGTTTGCAGAAAGCGAAGTATCGACTCCAGGGATGCTTACCAGAATCCCAGTGGATGCTTTTGGAGCAACGGCATTGATAGAAATATTGGATTGCGGAATATCAATCGTAACGCCGGTCAAAATATCAGGGGCTAGAGCATTTACAAATGTGTTTTTGCTAGGCACAGAAATACCTGTGCCTGTTTGGATATCAGGAACGAACAACTCAACCGCGAAATTTTTGCTTGGAATATCAACTTTAGCGCCAGAAGATATTACTGGTGAAAAAGCAGATAGGGCGATATCGAGCGCACCAACTTCTAGCGTTTTACCGCTTGCTATGCTTGGTGACTGCGGCTGAAGCGACGTATCTACCGTGCCGATAGCGATAGACTTGCCAGACAGAATTTGCGGTGCGAAAGCAGCTACCGCAACATCTGTCTGCGGAACAATAATAGATTTACCAACGGCGATAAAAGGAGGCTTAGCAGCGAAACCAATACCGGAAGCACCAATTTGAATGCTTTTGCCGCTTCTTACTTCTGGCGCGGCTGGTGCAACAGAAACCCCCACCGACCCGACGAATACGGTCTTACCAACCGAAATAGTCGGCGCCTGTTCAGCAATCGAAGTATCTACGGCGCCAACAGAAATAATCTTACCAAGAGAGACGCCAGGGGCAAAAGGTGTCAGAGACGTGTCTTTTGCAGGCACCAAAACAGTCTTGCCGATTGCAAGTGCCGGTGCATTTTGGCCGATAACAATATTGATAGAATTAGAGATGTAAATCGCGGTGCCAGCAATAACCGCAGGGTTTCTGGCGGAAACCGAAATATCTACAAAAGGAGACGCAATAAGTTTGCCAGTAGAAATAACCGGAGTGAATGCCGCGACTGCAATATTTTTCTCAGGAACAACAGTCGCTTTACCTGCGTTTATGCTCGGTGCGAAAGCGGCGACTGCAAACGCAATGCTTTCCACGGAGATAGACTTTCCGCTGAAAACATCGGGGGCTTGGGCAGCCAGAGCAAGGTCAATCGCCGGGGTAAGAACGGATTTACCGGAAGCAACAAACGGGTTTTTGGCTTCAACAGAAGCATCTACTGAACCGACAGAAACAGATTTGCCCACGTTTATGGCGGGGGCAAAAGGCGCGATAGACGTATCGGTGGCGCCAACAGAAACAGATTTACCAGAAGAAATTGAAGGCGCAAAAGAATTAAGCGCAAAATCAATTTGATTTACAAAAATGCCCTTGCCGCTGGATACGGCAGGAGCAAAACTTGCAATAGCGATATCTGTCTGATTGACTTCAATGCGCTTGCCAACAGAAATATTTGGCGCAAAAGCAGCTGCGGAGAAATCCGTAGCATTGACACTGATAGATTTACCGGCAGCGACGCTTGGAGATTGGGCAGCTACGTTGACGGCCCCGGAAGGCACAGAAACAGAGTTGCCGGTATTTACGGCGGGCGCAAAAGCCGCAACGGTAAAGTCAGCGAAAGGAGCAAGAACAATTGTCGGTTCGACAAACTGTTCCGTAATGCGGATATCGCCGCTTTCAGAGATACGTTGGTCGTCCGATTCTGTTATGCGATATCCATCGAACGCCATCTACTTCGCCCTTCCTTATAGCGTCAGAGCAAGTCGAAACAGATCATCGACTTCTTCTTCTGACATACCAAGGGTCAGAGCGGCGTTGACAATCATTTCATTGGTGCGGTCAATCTGAATGGCGTATTCCCACGCCTCTCGCACTTCGACCGGAGCGGCTTCTACGAAAGAAGTGATATCGTCAAGAAGGCCAACCGTTCTGAGGGCGCGGCGGATTTGGAGAGGGGTGACGGAGGTAGAGGAACGCCATTGATTAATTTCGGAAGCGATCTCCTCCGGCGTCTTGTCAGTGATGATCCACGTCTGCACCCAGGTGTTATCTTTTTGTTCGGGTTGTCCTTCAGTGAGGTGCTGGGTGGCGGGATCATAAATAGGGGGCGAAATACGACGCACAGGAAGTACGCCAAATTGTGACAACAAATCGTCTGGCAGCACTCCGACAGGCCACGACACGTCTGGTTTGGAACGAATGAGGTCTGTGGCGCTATACGGGTATTGTGCAACAATGTTATTCTCTACCAGAGCATACACGTCAAATCTCCATTTGCTGACGGATCACAGCCAGCATTATCTTGGCACGCTTTTGCTGGTGGCGCTCGGCGGCAAGTCGCTGAGTTAAGTCTTGCCGAAAATCGGCCATTTCAGATTTATCTGTGTCTGACATATTGTCGATAAACGCAATCGCAAGCTGGAAATTGTCAATATTAATCTGATAGCCCAGCACTTCGGCCTCGCGCGCTTCTAAAGCCATCTTCAAGATATTTTCTTTATTCATTGCCGTGCTCCAAAAGCAACCCCACGACCAGTACTAGCTGGTAACGTCGCTGGATTGCTAAACTTGGTGCCAAATCCAGAAGACGACCAAGGATAGGCGGTGATGAAAGGCGAAATGGAATGCGCTACAGCCACAGCGTCGCCGTCCGGTGAAAAGGCAACCCCACGGCCATCGCCAGCCGGTAGCGTCGCCGGGTTGCTGAACTTGGTGCCAAATCCCGAGGATGACCAAGGATAGACAGTGATGAAAGGCGAAGTGGAGTGCGCTACGGCGACTGCGCTGCCATCGGACGAAAAAGCCACTTTTGAGCCGGTGTCGGGTGGCAGTGTCGCTGGATCGCTGAACTTGGTGCCAAATCCTGAAGATGACCAAGGGTAGGCAGCGATATTGGGTGATGCGAAGTGTGATACAATCACAGCGTCGCCACCCGGTGAAAAGGCAACCTTACGGCCATCATTAGCTGGTAGCGTCGCGGGGTTGCTAAACTTGGTACCAAATCCCGAAGACGACCAAGGATAGGCAGTGATGAAGGGCGAAGTATCATGGGCTACGGCCACAGCGTCGCTACCCGGTGAAAAGGCAGCCCCACGACCGGTACCAGCCGGTAACGTCGCTGGATTGCTAAACTTGGTGCCAAATCCAGAAGACGACCAAGGATAGGCGGTGATGAAAGGCGAAATGGAATGCGCTACAGCCACAGCGTCGCCAGTTAGTGAAAACGCAATGTCGTTACCGTCGCCAGTCGGCAGTGTCGCTGGATTGCTGAACTTGGTGCCAAATCCTGAAGATGACCAAGGGTAGGCAGAGATGAAAGGCGAAACGGAGTGCGCAAGAGTCACAGCGTCGCCATCTGGTGAAAAGGCAACATCAAGGCCCGTGCCAGTTGGCAGCGTCGCCGGGTTGCTGAACTTGGTGCCAAATCCCGAGGATGACCAAGGATAGACAGTGATGTAAGGCGAAGTGGAGTGCGCTACGGCGATAAACTGATTCTTCCCCACCGCTGTTGCGCTCTTCAAATACGTCGCCAGCATCACGCATCCCCCACACGGGCGCCGTAAATTGTGGACCCCACCTTCCACAACACGATGACGGTAAACCCTGTCGTATTTAGCGTAGGCGCAGTCCCGCCTCCGGTCTTCCAGACCACGCTCAGCGTCGTCCAAGTGATCGTCGCCGCACTTCCATCATCCACCAACAGTGTGATCGACTGCCCTGCTGCCCAGTTTGCTTGAGTTGGAGTCCTGCTCCCCCCTAGCGTCCAAGTCTGTATGGGGCCGTTATTCGGGTCAAGAGCGACTGTGCTGCCGTCCGTAATTGCGTATATGGTTTCTGTGTAGTTGCCAAATGTTTTGGCCGTAAATGTCTCCGCCCCAGCCAGCGTCGCCAACGTCCCCGAAACGGGCAAAGTTACCGCCGTAGAAGCAGTCAGCGTCACCGTCAGCGCGTAAGCGCCTGACGTGGTGAAATTCCCACCGAGCGTAATTGATTTACCAGTATTAGCAACGCCTGTGCCGCCATACTGCCCCGCTATAACGGAACCCTGCCACGTTCCTGTTGTTACACTACCAATGGTAACGATTGAAGTGGCACCGCTATACCCCGACAAAACAAAAGTCTGTATTTGAGTGGCGGTCGCCTTGCGGCTCACAAGCGTTCCGCTGCCTTGGCTAACCTCGAAAATGTCACCAGAAACGAGGGCTGAGGCGGCGGTCAAATCAGATATTTTGACGTTCGCCACGGCGACAAACTCCTAATAACATCAGAATCTAGCGGCTATCTTATACGTTTGCCTATTTTTATTTGCAACTCTATCGTTGAAAAAGTGGCGCCAAGAGGGCCGCACCCTTGGCGCCACTTATCAAAATTAGGTGACGGAGAAGGTGAAGATGCCAGCGGCGTCCCACACAACCTTGAAGTCAGTCCCGTCGCCAGCGGACTGCGAACCGTCGAAGTCGATGAAGGCAAGCGGCGGGTCATTGGCGTCAGTATCGTTAAAGATGATACCGTAGGAAGCGGTGATTGGGCCACCAGAAGCGGTCCAAACCACATCGTCCGCATCAAACTTGGCGTCGTTCGTGGTCTCGGTCGTCACGGCCACGTTGGTAAGGGCCTGCCCATCAGCAGTGTAACCGGTGCCCGTCGAAGCCTCGGTGCCCGAGACGCTTGCCAGCGTGGTGGCGGTTGCGTCAAAGGTAGCGGCGCTGTAGAGCTTCAACTTGTAGGTATCGCCCACCGCGTTTTCGCCGGAAGCAAAACGCTTCGCGGTGTGGTTGAATACAGAAATGGTTACGGCCATGGGAAAGACTCCTAAGCAAGAAGCGAGGATATATTATTTTCCCCTACCACGTAGCGGATATGAAAGGCAATATCTTGGCGCTTGCCAAGGCACCCAACCCGTGCTATCGACGCCTTTCCACCCTATTTTGAAAAGGCCGAGCAAGGTATGCACGCCGAAACCAAAGTCATCCGGCTTCTCCTGGCCGCAGTTCTCCTGGAAGCGGAGGGGGATAACGTGAGCAATATGGTCGCTTATCTTAACCGGCAGCGCCCTTCCGGTTCTTGTGGCGACGGCAACTTCGACCGAAACCAAATCGCCTTGGAAAATGAAATGATCGACAAAGCCATCATGTGCGTTAAATATCCGACGATGCTGACTGTTGACTGACGCGAGGAAGCCATGACCAATCTCTCCACCCCCTCCCTTGGCTACAAGCCGTTCCGTTATCCCTGGGCATATGACGCTTGGCTTCAGCAGCAGCGCATCCATTGGCTTCCAGAAGAAGTCCCCCTCGCGGATGACGTGAAGGATTGGCAGAAGAACCTGACACCAAGCGAGAAAAACCTTCTGACGCAGATTTTCCGCTTCTTCACGCAGGCCGATGCGTCCGTGGCGGATAACTACGTTCACAACTATCTGCCAATCTTCAAGCCAACCGAAGTCGTGATGATGCTGACTTCGTTTGCGGATAGCGAATCCGTCCATATTGCGAGTTATTCGCATCTTCTCGATACAGTCGGGATGCCGGAGTCCGAGTATATTACTTTCATGCAGATCAAGGAAATGCGTGACAAGTATGACTACTTCAGCAAATTCTCAGTCGATAACCCGCGAGAAGTCGCCAAGACCCTTGCCGCGTTTGGCGCCTTTACTGAAGGGCTTCAGCTTTTCGCTTCTTTCGCCATGCTTCTTAACTTTCCTCGCTTTGGCAAGATGAAGGGCATGGGACAGATTATTGCGTGGAGCGTGCGCGACGAGACACTTCATTGCGAAAACATCATCCGGCTTTTCCACACCTATTGCGAGGAAAACCCCGGACTGTTCGATGCGGTCTTGCAGGCCGAAATCTACGAAATCTGCAAGATGATCGTGGAACACGAGGATGCGTTCATTGACTTGGCGTTCGCCCTTGGCCCTGTGAAGGGCATGACGGCTGATGAAATCAAGCAGTATATTCGCTTTATCGCGGACAGGCGCCTTCTCCAGTTGCACCTTCGTCCCTTGTATGGCGTAAAGGTCAATCCGATTCCTTGGCTTGACGAAATGCTCAACGCGCCAGAGCATACCAACTTCTTCGAGAATCGCTCTACTGAGTATAGCAAGGCTGCGACCAAGGGTGATTGGGGTGATGCGTTTTGAACATCGTCGGTATCGACCCTGGCCTTAGCGGCGCTATCGCCACGATCACTCCAGGCGGTCTTATCGTAGAGGACATGCCAACCGTAGAGATCGTGGTGAACGGCAAGAAGCGCAGGAGTGTCCCTCCTGCGCTCCTTGTCGAAATCCTCAAGAACAGCAACCCCGATAAGGTCATTCTCGAACAGGTCGGCGTGCGACCGGGCGAAGGCGCTGTAGGCGCTTTCTCTTTTGGGCGCGGCTTCGGACAGATTGAAGGTATTTTGGCTGCACTTAACTTCCCCACCATCCTTGTGCATCCCGCGACATGGAAGCGTAAGATGAGTATCCCAGCCGACAAGGGAGGCGCACGCATGAAGGCGATGGCGTTGTTCCCTAAGAACGCTGAGTTGTTCAAGCGCGTCAAGGATGATGGCAGGGCGGAGAGTGCGTTGTTGGCGTATTATGGATTGAGCCATGCCTGATTGGCAAAACGGCCTTCTTCCATACCAGATTGAAGGCGTCACGTTCCTTATCAACAAAAAGACCGACAACGCCAATGCTGGTCTTTTTGACGATATGGGGCTTGGCAAGACGGCGCAGGCGATCAGGGCGGCGGACGCACTCAACCTGCGCCGCATCCTAGTCGTCTGTCCTGCCGTGGCACGCATCAACTGGCAGCGTGAAGTCCTTAACTGGCAAACCATCAAGCGCACCACCTACGTTGTCACCAACACCAAGGCCGATATTCCACCTGAAGCCGAAGTCGTCATCCTCAGTTACGACATGCTCGCCAATGCCCAAGTCAGGAACAAACTCCTAGACTTGGAATTTGATGTTCTGATTGCTGACGAGGCCCATGCAGCCAAGAACCGAACCGCGCTTCGCACCAAGGCGCTTTATGGCGACCGCCTCAACGGTGCTGGAGGCGCCATCTCTACGGCCAAGCGCACTTGGATTTTAACGGGCACGCCACTCCCGAACAATGCCTCCGAAATCTATACACACTTGCGCGCACTCGCCTACGAACGCCTCCAAACCCCTGACGGGCGTATGACCTATGCCCAATACATCCGATACTTCTGTGTCTTGGATGTGCTACACTTTGGTGGGCGCACGGTTGAGCGCATCAAAGGCAACAAGAACACAACTGAATTGAAGAAGCGGCTTGCAGGCTTTTTCATCCGTCGCAAGAAAGAAGATGTGCTGACGCAGTTGCCCGCACTCCAATGGGGCACGATTGTTCTTGAACCGCCCAAGTCAGCACTCAAAGAAGTGATGGCGCTCGAAAAGAGCGAAGCCATCTCAGAAGTCAAAGCAGTTTTGGCGGCGGCGGCAGCGAACCACCACAACCGAGACAACACTCTAGCCGACGACATTCTCAAAGACGCAAACAAGCAGGCCCTTGCCTCGCTGCGCCGCGCTGTTGGCCTTGCAAAAGTCGTGCCAACTTGCGAGTTCATTGAAGCGGAGTTGGAAAACGCGAATACGAAGATTATCCTATTCTGCTACCACCGCGAAGTCATCGCGCAAATGGTGGAGAAGTTGAAAGGCCACAAACCCGTCGTCATTACCGGCGATACGACACGCAACGCACGGCAGAAGGCGATTGACGACTTCCAAAGCGACCCGCACACCCGCATCTTTATTGGGCAGATTACCGCCACCAACTCTGCCATCACGCTCACGGCAAGCGACAATGTTCTGATTATGGAACCTTCGTGGACTCCTGCCGAAAACGTCCAGGCTGCGGCGCGGGCGCACCGCATCGGCCAAAAAAGTTCTAGCGTCCTCGCCCGCTACGTGGTATTGGCGGGGTCAGTTGATGAGGATTTGACGCGCGTTTTGATTCGCAAGTCAAAGCAAATCAGCGAAATCATGATCTAGGAGACAACATGGACCGCAACGAAGCCATCGCCCAAATCGCAGAAGCAGCGATTGCGGGTATCGCAATGACAGCCGAAAACGCGATCAAGCTGCTAGACGGCGGTAGTTTCACGGATGCCATTGTGGCGACGGCCACGGAGGCAAGCACGGCGCAGACTGTTGCTTCTACGGGCGAGAAGCGCCCACGCGGCAGGCCGCGCAAGGCCGAAGGGCCTGCACCCGAGTCTACGCCTACCCCTGAGCCTGAGCCTGAGCCAACCACCGAGGTTGTTCCCCATAACGAGGAAACCGCTATCGAGGCGGATGAGATGGACGTTTACCACGCCGACAAGTTCGACGTGGAGGAGCGCGCGTTCCCGGTCTATTCTGATTCGTGGTTCGCAGAGAACCTTGAGGAAGCCCGCAACCATTGCCGCGCCCTGCTGTCTGCCCGCATGGCCGAGATTGGCCCTGACGAGACACGCAAGGAAGTCCTGACTACGACGCAGAAGGGCCGCGTGTCCGACTTCGATGCCGAGGCGTGCGCCAAGTTCTACCGTGCCATCACGCGGGCTATCGTCAATGTCTAATCTGCCTGCACACGCCAACCGCGCCCATGCTTCTTTGGGCGCGAGTTCGGCGTCTCGGTGGATCACCTGTCCTGGCTCTGTGCGTCTGTCCGAGGGTATGCCCAACATATCCTCTGACTACGCGCGTGAGGGCACGGCGGCGCATGAATTGGCGGAGATGTGCCTTCGCCAAAACAAATCCGCTACGGCCTTCTTGGGGCAGGAGATTGAAGGCTTCGAAGTCACGGAAGACATGGCCGAGGCGGTTCAGGTCTATGTTGATGCGGTGCTAAATGAGGCAGAAGGCAACACGCTGTTCATTGAGCAGCGGTTTAACCTTCAAGCCCTGAACCCTCCTGTCCCGATGTTCGGCACGGCGGATGCCGTGATCTGGAATGAGGACGAAAAGCGCCTGACCGTTATGGATTTGAAGTATGGCGCGGGCGTGCCTGTGAAGGTGGAAAACTCTCCGCAGCTTTCCTACTACGCCCTAGGCGCCATGCTGGCGATGGAGGCGGAGCGCAACATCTCCCCAACTCGCGTCCGCATGGTCATCGTGCAGCCTCGCTACCGCCACCCTGACGGCTATGTGAGGCAGTTCGAAATTGACGCCTACTCGCTTCGCGTCGAGTTCGCGGATGACCTTCTCGCTGCCGCACACCGCACACAGGAAGCCGATGCTCCACTTTCTCCGGGCGACCATTGTCGTTTCTGTCTTGCGCAGGCCAAGTGCCCAAAACTGCACGAGCAAGCTGTGGCGTTGGCTCAGGCGGAGTTTGACGACAATTTCCTCCCGCCTGAACCGGAAAGCCTGAGTGAAGCGCAAATTGGCGACATTCTCTCCAAGGCTGATTTGTTCAAGGGATGGATCAACTCGGTTCAGGCATACGCACAGCGCAAGTTGGAAAACGGGGGTCACGTCCCCGGCTACAAACTTGTCGCCAAGCGCGCTACGCGAAAGTGGCAGACAGAAGAGGACGCCATTGACCTTCTCACATCCATGGGGCTTGAGGATGATGATATCTTCACGCGCAAGCTGATTTCGCCTGCCCAAGCCGAAGAAAAACTTGGGAAGAAAAAGGCGATTAAGGATAGACTGGCGGAAGCCGTTGTGGCAGTATCGTCAGGCAACACCATTGCACCGCTTTCCGATAAGCGGCCTGCGGTTGTGTTGCAGATCGGGGATGAGTTTGACTCGGTTCCTGCGCTTGACGGCTTCACCAACTTCGAGTGAGATTTTGCCCCTCTTTTGAAATCACTGTGGCTGGGCAATGGCGTGCGACATGAGGGGCAAAATGCACGCTAACCCGGCTCCTAGGATATGACATGAGCGATACCAACGTCGTTACCCCCAAGGCCCGACTTGCTTTCCCGGCGCTTTTCGAGCCTCGCGGCTTCAACGGCAACACCCCGAAGTATTCCTGCGTGCTTGTTTTCGACAAGGCCGCGCAGGAGACGGCGGAATACCAGAACATGAAGAAGGCGGCGAGTGCTGCCGCCAAGGCCAAGTTTGGCGACAAGCCGCCCAAGAACATGCGTAACCCGTTCCGCCCCGGCTCCGACAAGGAAGGCACGGCGGGTTTCGATGATGATTGCGTGTTCATCACCATCAGCAGCAAGAAGCAGCCCAAGGTTGTGGACCGCAAGAAGGTGGATGGCAAGTTCCCGATCATCACTGACGAGGATCGCCTGTATCCGGGTTGCTTCGTGCGCGCGAGCATCAACGCTTTCGCGTATGACAACAGCGGCAACAAGGGCGTGAGCTTCGGCCTGAACAACGTGCAGTTCGTTGACGACGGCGAACGCATCGCTACCGGCGGCGGTCGCAGCGCGGACAACGACTTCGATGACGTTCCCGGCGATAACGTCAGCGAAGGCAACGCTTCCGACCTGTTCTGAGGCAGAGAAGGAGGCGGGGCAACCCGCCTTCTTTTTGCACCATGCCCATCTACCATATAGACTACGAAACCAAATCCACCGCCAACCTTAAATTGGTTGGCGTGTATCGCTATGCCGAACACCCGACCACCGACATTCTTTGCATGGCGTATGCAAAGGACGATGACCCTGTGCAACTGTGGACCCCACATCTGCCCTGGCCCGAAGAACTGAACGAGCATATCAGGCAGGGCCACCCCATCTACGCACACAATGCCCAATTCGAGCGCCTGATTACCAAGAACATTGCCGTGCCGCGCTACGGCTGCGCCCCTGTGGCGCTGGAGCAATGGTTCTGCACGGCAGCCATGGCCGCAGCCATGGCGGTTCCACGGTCACTGGAAGGCGTTGGCGAGGCGCTTGACTTGGAAATCAAAAAGGACATGGAAGGTAGTCGGCATATGCTGAAGATGACGAAGCCGAGGAAAGGGAAAAAGGTATGAAGGACGTGCTGACATTGCTCAAGGGCGACTGCCTTGAGCGCATGAAGGAAATCCCAGATGGTTCGGTGGATATGGTGTTGACCGATCCGCCTTACGGTATGGCGTTCCAGTCAAATAGGTCCAAGTCAGGGCCGAGACACGAAAAGATTAAAGGTGACGACGAAATTGATCCCCGATTTATCAAGGAAGCATACCGTATCCTGAAAAATAACGGGGGGGGCCTTCTTTCGTTCTGCGATTGGAGGACAAGTTGTGATTGGCGGCGCCACATTGAAGATTGCGGCTTTACTTTGAAGTCGCAAGTCATCTGGAACCGACTCCATCACGGCATGGGTGATTTGCGCGGGGCATTTGCCCCTATGCACGATGTTGTATGGTATGCGGTGAAAGGGAGGCGCATTTTCAAAAATGGGCGACCCAAGAGTGTGTATGAAGCGAAACGCCCAAGCCCATCTGAAGATCACGGGCACCCCACATGCAAACCAGTTGGGCTTATCGAATCCTTGATTCGTGATACGGACGACGGCTCAAACGGCGCTATCTTGGACTGCTTTATGGGCAGCGGCACAACCGGCGTTGCGGCAATGAACCTTGGCCGCAAATTCATCGGTATCGAACTTGACGACAAGTATTTCGCCATTGCGGAGGAACGCATCAAGCAAGCGTTTGACGCAGGCCCTTGGTCGATGTATTGAGGCGCAATGAGCGACGAAGATGACGACGACTTCGGCCACATCCGCTGGTGGGACGACTACGAAATCACCGGCAAGACCGAAGCCTCGCGCGAACGCCAAAGCCAAATATACTTCGACCGCCTCAACAAACTCTACGAGTATTGCAAGACCGACGTTGAGGCGGAGCGCCTAGCCGAAAAGAAACTCTACCCTCTCATACCTTCTGAGCGGGAAGTCTATCTGCTTGACCAACGTATCAACGACCGAGGCATTGGCGTTGACCTAGAGACGGCACGCTTGGCGCTAGGGCTTGTAGAGCAAGGTGCGTCCCGCCTCAATGCGCGCCTTGTTCAAATCACAAATGGCCTTGTCACGTCACTCAGCCAACGCGATAAGTTGGTGCGGTGGTTCGCATCCAAAGGCTGCCACTTCCCTAGCCTTGATAAGCAAGGCGTCACCAACGCGCTTAAAGACAAGACCCTCCCCGCCGAAGTCAGGGAAGTCCTGTATCTGCGCCAGATCGGCGCCAAGTCCTCTACCAAGAAACTCCAAGCCATCCTGAACATGGCGGATGCCGAAGGGCGCATCCACGGCAACCTGCTCTACCACGGCGCCTCTACAGGCCGCTTCGCGGGCAAGGGCGTGCAGTTGCAAAACCTGCCTCGCCCTGAATTGCTGAAGGAACCAGAGGACACCATCCCTTATATACATCGTGGCAATATCGACGAAATCGAGTTGTGCTACGGCCCGGTGCAGACTGTTGTGGCCGATGTGATTCGCAGCCTCATCCAAGCAGGCCCCGGAAAAGTCCTTTACGCGGCAGACTTCGCGGCCATTGAGGCCCGTGTGCTGGCGTGGATTGCGGGGCAAGACAGTCTCGTAAAGCAGTTTGCCGATGGCGACGATATTTACTGCAATTTCGGAAGTATCATCTACAATAAACCCATCAACAAGAAGCACCATCCTCGTGAGCGCCAAGTAGCCAAAGCGGCGGTATTGGGTCTGGGCTACGCCATGGGTGCGCCAAAGTTCGCATTGACTTGCGCCAAGGACCAAATCTTCTTGGAAGAAGAAGAATACAAGCGCGTCGTTACTTTGTATCGTGAAACTTATCACCACATCCCGAAACTGTGGTATGCCTTGGAGCGTGCAGCCATCAAGGCTATCAACAACCCCACCAAGGTTGTCACGCTTCGCAACATGAAGTTCAGAATGCGTGACGACAACTTGCGCCTGCTACTCCCATCGGGCCGCGCGCTTAATTACCCAAAGGCCAAGGTCGAAGCGGTCAAGACGCCTTGGGGCGAGACGAAGCAAGGCGTTGTGATTGGCGCGGTGAACGCCCTTACGCGCAAGTGGGAACGCACCGTGGTCAGCCCAGGCACGTTCACAGAAAACGTGGTGCAGGCCGTGTCGCGCGACCTGATGGTGGAATCCATGTTCCGACTGGAGCGGCACGATTACCCGGTCGTGCTGACAGTTCACGATGAGGTCGTTTCTGAGGTTGACGAAGGCTACGGAGACGTGGCAGAGTATGAAGCGTTGGTAGCGGCCACGCCCGAATGGGCGGCGGGGCTGCCAGTAAAGGCAGAAGGCTGGTCAGGCAAAAGGTATAGGAAGTAAAATGCCCGGAACACTCGTCTACAAGAAGTTCATCTCGCGCGCGGACATACAAGCCGCATTCCCGACGCACATCTACTTGTTTGGCGACAACATGCAGCGTGTCGGCATGGGCGGGCAGGCTTACTCCATGCGCGGGGAGCCAAACAGTTTTGGCGTCCCGACCAAGTGGGCGCCTGATAGCAGGGAATCGTCTTATTTCAGCGACGGCGATTTCCCTGGTCCAGTGGAGAGGGCAATCGACTTTCCAATTAATCTTGCTTTTGCGTGGCTTTTTAAAGGGGGCACGGTCGTTGTTCCTACGGATGGCCTCGGCACTGGCTTGTCTGAATTGCCGACACGCGCTCCGCAAATCTACAATTACATCGAGCACAAAATCGCCCTTTTGGCGAAACTCGCTGAAACCGTCAACCACGAGGACTAAGAACCATGAGCGACATCGGCCACAACTCCATCGCCTCTGATCGTCTGCTTTCGATCATTGAGCGTATCGAAAACCTCAATACCGAGAAGAAGGAAATCCAGTCCGCCATCTCGGATATTATGGCAGAAGCCAAGGGCGCAGGCTTCAACCCCAAGGTCATCCGCGAGATTATCAAGATGCGCGCGGAAGATGCTGCGGAACGCGAGGAGCGCGAACTTATCCGCGACACCTACCTCAAGGCGCTTGGGATGTATTGACGCCATGCTCGGTTGTGCCGTCGCGCTTGTTCTGCTTATGGACGTAAGCGCCAGCGTCAGCGATGCTGAATGGGTAAAGCAGCGCGACGGCACGGCTGAGGCGTTCAGCCACCCCACCATACAACGCACGATTGAAAACCTTGATGGCGGCATCGCTGTCAAGGTTTTGGCGTTTGGGGGCAAGGCAGAAGTCGTGGTGCCGTGGCACACGGTCAAATCAGCCGAACAGGCTAATACCTTATCCGCCAAGATTAAGAGTGTGCCGCGCCGGGTTCAAATCGCCACGGAGATTGGCAGGGCGCTGGATATGGCATCAGACCAATTTGCCACGGCGCCGTGTGTGCCTGAGCGCAAGGTTATCGACATATCCACTGACGGCATCGCCAGTCAAATCCCGACGCAGGAAGCACGCGATAGGGCGCAGAATTCCCAAATCACGGTGAACGCGATTGGCGTTGGCACCAACGCTGAAATCGAGACGTTCCTGAGAGACCACACCATAACAGAAGATGGCTTTGCGGTTATCTCAGAAGGTTGGGATGACTTTGCTTTGGCGATACGCCGCAAGATCATACGGGAAATTGCCGGGCCAACGATCATCTATTGGCCTCGCACCTAAGTCAAGGCGTTGCTAAACCCTTTCCCACCACGCTATTGCCATCCTTGGTGCAACCCTGCCAAGGAGGCAATACGTGGCAGTTCCCCGACCGACGAAGGCCGAGAAACGTCAAGCCCGCAAGGTCACAAAGACGAAACCCAAAACCACTACAACCCAATCGGAAGCATCGCTTCCACCACTTACCGCCAAGAACCTTTCCCAATCGCGGTATCTCTCTGGTATTCAAAAATTCCAGCAAATATTTGCTCTTGGCCCTGCTGGCGCGGGCAAGACCTACATCGCCACCCATTACGCCGTAAAAGAAATCATCGAAGAACGCTGCAAGAAGTTTATTGTGGCGCGGCCCATGATTTCTTCTGACAAGAGCGAGAATATTGGTTTTCTCCCTGGCGACTTGAACATGAAGTTCACGCCTTGGGCCATCCCTATTCTCGATGTGATTGAGCGCCTTGTCGGCAAGGTGCGCGCACAGGAATGGCTCCGCAAAGGCATTGTGGAGTTTGCCCCTTTCCAGTTCATGCGTGGGCGGACGTTTGGCGAAGACACGATTGTGCTTCTAGATGAGGCGCAGAATTGCACCATCGAACAGTTGCGGCTTTTTGTAACACGCCTCGGTGATTGCAAAGCAATCATTTCGGGCGATCCACAACAGGTCGATATCAGAAACTCGGGGCTTGAGCGGCTTGTCGCCATGGCGCAGAAGAACAGAATCGAAGTGTCGATCTGCACCTTCAGGCCAAGCGACATTGTGAGAAGCAAAATCTGCCAAGAATGGGTAGAAGCATTTTCTCTTGACACAGAAGCCGAAACGGAACATAGCATCAACTTCTTATCGCGGCCTGCGCCAAATGCGCTTTTTGAGAACATGCAACTTTATGAAGCTGATTAGTCGGAACAATGGCGCGGCACAATAAACCCGCGCCTGAGATTGGATTCTGGACTGAACGCGACTTACGCCAAGCTCGTGATTGGAAGGCGGCGGGGTTCAGTCTAACTGACATCGCCAAGGCCCTGAACAGGGACGCGGACCATGTGAGAATTAAATGGGAGTTGGATGCGTTTTCCTTAGAAATAAAACCAAAAATTACAAAAACCTGTTTGTCTTGTTCCCGACTCTTTGATAGTGTCGGGTCGCATAATCGCATTTGCGATCCATGCAAGGTCAAGCGAGCAACGAACGTGTCAGTGATCGAGGAATACGGAACATGACTATCCCACTGAAGCAATGGATTGACATTGGCGAGCGCCCCCGGCATGTTGCCCCTTTGATGTGGCGCACATACCCCATGTCGCCATTTACTGTTGGTGAAGCACGCGATTTGGCGCAGGAAAACAAGATCATCATGATGCACCGGCACGAGCCAGATCGCGTCGTGATGCAGGTTTGGATTCCAGGCACAGTCAAGAGCATTTATGGTCGGGAGTAAGTAGGATGCAGTTACCTACTGTCAAACTTCGCAACAAGCGAACAGGGCAGCTTAAAATCGTCAATCAGACGAAGTATGCGGATAATATCAGTCAGTGGTCTGAGTGGTCGATTGTCTCCATGCGCGGTGGTTCTGCACCAGATGCTCTTGTCGCTCTAGAACGCGAACAGGAGCGTATCGAGGAAGCGCGCAAGCACAAGCCATCTTCGCCTGCGTATGCTGATCCCCAGCGCGCTTTTGAGGCGCGGTCTGGCGCTGAGATCACGACCGCATATACGGACGACAAGGAATACACAAAGGCGGTTCTAGACCCCGTAGACGCGCCCCCGATCCCCGAGATTGAGGAACGCGAAGTGCCCGTGATCGGCGGCAGCCAGACGGTGAAGGTCCGCAACAAGCCGGGCCGCAAGCCAAAGACTTTGGAAGATGAGGTTCTGTGATGCGCGTATCCGTTGATGCGTTCGCCCTGAACGCGCTGTGCGAAGAGGCTCATCATCTTCTCCAGTTTCGAGAGTTGGTCAGCCGCGTGCGATCTTCTGTCACGGCCATTGAAGAAGCGGCGGCGGTGGAAGAAGAACCCGTAGTGGATGTTGCAGAAAGCAACGTTCAAGAAGAACACGACCTGTAAAACCGATCAAGAAGGATACCTTGTGAAGTATGTAGCGGTAACGTCTTTTAGCCAAGACGGATACGAAAAGTATGGGCGCAACATGATTGCGTCTTTCATGGAAAACCCCATCCCGGATTGTCAGTTGTGGGTCTATTCGGACTCGCTTCTTCTACATGATACGCCCGAAACTGATTTGGTGCATTTCTTTATGCTGGATGAAGAAATGCCGTCTCAGGTGGATTTCGAGCTTCGGCACAATTCCCCGGTCTGTCACGGCAAGTTCGGCAAGTATTATGACTACAGGTTTGACGCGGTGCGGTTCTCGCACAAGCCGGCGACGCTCGCTGCGGCAGCGAACAAGATTGACTTTCTTGAGATGGGCCAAAAGCCGGAAGTGTTGATTTGGTTCGATGGCGATACCTTGTTCAAGAAGCCTATTCCCTATGACTTCTTGGGCGACCGCTTCCCGATTTGGGCGCATGTGGGGCACTTCCCCCGCAACGGCAACCATACCGAAGCGGGTATCTTGATGTTCCGCCTTGGCGGCAACGTCACCGTGCGTGGGCTGCTTCGTATCTTCTGGCAAGTCTATGTTGAGGATCAGGTCTATCGCCTGCCCGCTTGGACGGATTGCCATGTGCTAGATGCGTTGATTGCTGGCGGCATGAAGGAGGGCAACATCCGTGCCGTGAATTTGGGCGACGATCTATCGTTTGGAACGTCCCACCCCATCGTCAACTCTGTTTGGCGTGAGTATATCGACCATCTGAAGGGCGACCGCAAAGACAACGGCGCTTCTTACCCAACTGACGTAACGGTGCAAGCATAATGTCTGATATCAAGTTGGTTGCCGGTGTTTGGATTCCCAGCACCGAAGAACATTTGCTGCCCTTCCTCAACCAATCTGCACGCAAGAGCGCAACGGGTGAAGGGAGTTACCAGCTTCATACCCTTGCCGCTTTTGTGAATTTCGTCCCGCCAAACCGACGACGATTGGTGGCAGACGTTGGGGCGAATGTTGGGCTTTGGTCCCTGCACTTCAGCAAGGCGTTTGACCGCGTGATTGGCTATGAACCGATCAAGGTCAACCAGAAGTGCTTTATGTTGAACACCATCAACCATCCTTCTCGCCCTACCAAGAACGTGGAACTGCGTCCCTATGCGGTTGGCGCTGAGAAGGGCGAGGTCATCATCGAATATAAGCCCGACACTACATCTGGAACGCAGATCGCGTCTTCTGACAAGGCGAAGTGGGCGAGCGAAGCTGAGCATTACCCGGTTGAAGTCATCACCCTCGATAGCGATAATCTTGATTGCCTAGATGCGCTCAAGATTGATGTAGAAGGCTATGAGTATCAGGTCATCAAGGGCGCGGAGGAAACAATCCGCAAGTTCAAGCCGATCATCTGCATTGAGCAGAAGCCCTGGGATGTTTTTGAGTGGGGGCAATATGACGCGGTAGAGTTGCTTATTTCTTGGGGTGCGAAGCCTGTGAGCCGCGTTGTTGACGACTTCATCCTAGCCTGGGATTAAAGCCGTGGTCACTGTCTATATGGGATATGACAGCCGAGAAGAGGAAGCCTACGAAGTTGCGGAGTTCAGTCTAAGGCGCCGTGCTTCGATCCCTGTCACCGTTGTCCCGATCAAGATTGATGAGATGCGCGACAAGGGTTTGATGTGGCGCAAGACCGAGACACGCGATGGGCGGCTATGGGATGTAATCTCCGAGGCACCACAGGCCACAGAGTTTGCCATTTCCCGATTCCTCACACCCGTTCTGCACCGCGCCAAGTATGGCTACTCGGGTTGGGCGTTGTTCGTGGACTGCGACGTGTTGTTCTTGGATGACATCGCCAACCTGTTCAACTCGCTTGACAGCAAGTATGCGGTTATGTGCGTCAAGCACAACTATACCCCGTCCACCATGTTGAAGATGGACGGGCAAGTGCAGACCCATTACAATTTCAAAAATTGGTCGTCCGTGATGGCATTTAACTGCAATCACTTCGCCAATGACGCCTTGGATATCCGCGTTATCAATTCTGTTCCTGGCAGAGACTTGCATAGTTTCTGCTGGATTGCGGACAAGGACAAGCACATTGGCGCCTTGGCGCCAGAGTGGAACGCCCTAATTGGCGAACCGGGCCACGACATTGCAACCGCCAAGATTGCCCACTATACGCTAGGTGGTCCCTGGATGGGCAATGCTATCTCGCCCGAAGCGGATGAAGTGTGGCTTGCGGAACGGGATGCCTTTCTAAAGTCCAAGACTATTTGATATAAGGCATCCATTCGAGGGGGCCTACTGGCATGGCACTTATTCTTGAGGATGGATCAGCTAAGGTTGATTCTCAGACGTATGTGACGGGGCAGGACGTTGCCGCGTATGCCCGCTTGTATGGCCTCGCCCCTCCCGTGTCTGCGGATAGCGATATCATGAAGGCGATGCGTTATCTTGAAGGCGCATACTACAGCCGATGGATTGGCGTTAAGCGCACCGAGGAACAGGCGCTTTCCTGGCCTCGCGCTTACGCTGTCCGCCGCGATGGCTGGACCGTGGAGGAAAGCGAAATCCCCAAGGAAGTCAAAGACGCGGTATGCGCTCTAGCGCTGCGGTCTCGAAGCGGGGACAATCTAATACCGGATTTGACTCGAAGTGATTCGGTCTTAGAAGAACAGATCGGCCCCATTCGTGTAAAGTATGCACAGAACGCACGGACCATTCCAATCTATCGCGATATTGAGTTTATCCTGACGCCTATCGTCACTCCACTCGGGTTCCCACGTATCATACGCACATGACCACATCACTTTTTGAACGGCTACGCGACGGCGCAGGACTTCGGCTTCTTCAGAAGTATGGCGACGTGTTCCGTGTCACCAAACGGGGCGATCAGGTCTATAACCCGTCTACGGGCTCAGTCACCACAAGCACGGCGACGCAAGACGTTCGGGGCAAGTCGTTTTCACGAGAGAGCCAATTCGACGTTCCTGAATTGGCGGAGACGGCAGAGATTGAAGTCTACCTGACTGCAAGTGGTTTGACCTTCGCCCCACAGCCCGGCATGACGATTGGCTCCCCGCCCACTACGGCTCTGCCTTACAAGATTACGCGGGTGCAGCCGATCCCCGAGAGCGGCGTCGTCGTCATGTATCGAGTGATCGCGCAACGATGACGTTCGCTGAGCAAGTTGCCAAATTTGCTCAAAGGACTGAACGACGCCTTGCGAAAACGGTATCTGGCGCGGCGACGAAACTTGCGTCGAATATCGTTATGGGGACACCGATTGATTTGCCTTTCGGGATGCACGATCCAGGCTCAATTGGCCGCGCCCGTGGTGGCTGGGTTGCTGGTTTCGATACCAACTTAACGTCGAACAATACCCCTCTTGATCCGAACGGCGCCCCAACTGTTCAGAAAATCGCTCAAACCTATTCTCTCTATTCGCCGCGTATCCAGACAACCCTCTACCTTGTAAATACCGTCGGCTACATTGGTAAATTGGAATTTGGCGGGTATCGGTTTGCGGATGAACGCCGCGTCAAAACGCTACCATCTGGCTTTTCTATTCAGGCACCGGCAGGTATGATGCGTGTGAATGCTAAGGAATGGGGAACGACAGTCTCCAACGCCGCACGAGTTTCGAGGACAGTCCGATGAGCCTACTCGCTATTCGTAATGCCCTCAACGCTCGCCTCAATTCGCTATCCGCGCTTCCTAGTGTGGCATGGGAAAACATCGCCTTTACCCCAAAGACAAATGAAACTCATGTCCGAGTCAATTTCCTACCAGGGGCGACACGCGCGGCAGCGAATCACAAAAGCGCCATGGACTTTGAGAGCGGCCTCTATCAGTTGGATATCTACGCGCCACAGGACCAAGGCCCGAATACAGCTTCGACTTTGGCGGAGCGTATCAGACAGCACTTCAGCCGAGGGCTGGTGCTGACGAATAGCGGCATATCCGTGAACATTGAAGCGACGCCCAGCATGGTCGTAGCAGACCGTGAAGGGCCATTTTGGCGTATCCGTCTCACCGTCCCTTGGTTCTCCTACGTGCCCACCACGTAAGGGCGTTACATTGACTTAGCCCGTTTTGTTGGATTATAGGTGGTAGCGCATTGACTTTTTGCGGCGAATAAGATTGCCGCCTTAATCGCTAGGAGAAAATTATGAGCGGCACTATTGCAGTTGGTGGCCTTACAGAAATTGGCTATGTAGCGGAAGCAGTTTTCGGGTCCACCCCCGTCAGTTCCACTTTTCAGCGCGTTCGCGACGTGTCCTTCTCTGTCAATCTACAGAAGGAGGCTTACCAGTCCGAGGAGCGTCGTTCTGACCGTATGCGCCAGGACGTGCGCCACGGCTACCGTTCCGTCTCCGGTGACATCGTTGGCGAGCTTTCGCAGCAGTCATGGGATGACTTCATCGAAGCCATCATGGGGGGCACTTGGGCGACGGGTTCTTCCGCAGCTTTTAGCAGCATCTCGGCCAATTCTGTTACCAACCGAATCACTTGCGCTTCCGCTAACTTCCCAACTGCCGGTTTCCGAGTTGGTGAAGTGTTCTCTATTACCGCCACCCCCGCAATCACGGGTCTAACGGATCGCTACTTCACGGCGCTCAGCGTTGGCGTTTCCACCATCGAGGTTGAACCCGGCACCATCGGCACCACGGCTACTGCTTCCGCCACCATCGCCGTTGCGGGCCGCAAGGTTGGCGTTGGCACGACTTATCGCTCCTTCACCATCGAGCGTTGGCTGACTGATCGCAACCTGTATCAGCAGTTCAAGGGCGTCCGCTTCAACCAGATGACGATTTCCGTCCCGGCATCTGGCCTTGTTGGTGTGACCTTCAGTGTGATTGGCCGAGACGGCTCAGGCTTTGTCGCCAGCACCGTTTCTTCCACCTACAACACCGCGCCGCAGACCACGCCGTTCGCTGCGGTCAATGGCGAGTTGTATGAAGGCGGCTCTGTTCTTGGCCTCGTGACCGCTGCTGAGATCACGGTCAACAACAACATGGCGGGGCCGCAGGTGGTTGGCACCAACCTAACCCCGGACCTGCTATTTGGCCGATATGCTGACATCAGCGGCACCATCACGGTTCTGTTCACCAATGCTGCGATGCACGACAAGTTCGTGACCGAGACCGAATCGACGCTGATCCTACGCCTACAGAATCAGGATGACCTGAACAGTTCGGCGCAGTTCATCAACATCATTCTGCCCCGCATCAAGTATAGCGGCGGCGATGTGGACGACAGCCCGGATACCGGCATCACCGTCACCATGCCTTTCGTGGCGCTGAAGCCGCTATCCACCAACACGGCGCAGGGCACGTCTGCTATGGTGGTGCAGCGCGGCAACGCCTAATCCACTTACAGATTAAAAAGAGAGGCGCCGCAAGGCGCCTCTTTTTTTTGTCTTGACTTTTCTAAGGCACTCAACCAAAACATTCAAACTTCCTTTCTTATTTGACCCAGGAGGTCTTTCGCCACCATGTCACTTGACGCCCTCGCGCTTGACGTTTCAAACGCTGTTCCGGTTATCCTACTCCACCCCAAGACACGTCAGCCCCTTCGCGATGAAAACGGCAAGGAGGCTTTTATTTCTGTTGTCAGCCTTGACAGCCCGGAAGTTCAGAAGGTGCAGAAGGCCGCGCTCAACAAGCGCCTCAAGATGCGTGGGCGTGTCACGCTGACGGCGGATGAGCTTGAGGCGGAGCGTGCTGAGACCCTAGTGGCCGCTACGAAGGAATGGCACCTAGTCACCCCGGATGGCAAGGCGATTGCGGCCCCGCTGTCTGAGACTGCGGCCCGCACCATCTACACGGATGCCCGCTTTGCTTGGATCAAGGAGCAGGTCAGCGAAGCCCTAGACGACCGCGCCACGTTTCTATGAGGACGGTCTTGAACTTTTAAAGGAACACGCGGAAAGGTATTTCGCGCTATACACTAAGAAAGAGGATGGCACGAGCGAAGCGGATAGCGTCGCTCGTGCCTTAACTCATCTTGCACGCAGAACTGACCCTGCTTCTCGGCAACAAAAAGCAGAATTAGAAAACCGTCTCGACATTCCGCCTATGCCGGAAGAATATTCGTTTGCGTGGTCTAGTTTCTTCGACCTTCAAAGCACACGAAGTTCAAACGGGTTTTCTGCCAACCCCATCAGTTATCTGGAAATGCAAGCCTACTTGCATTTGACGGGGCGCGTATTGCTTCCCTACGAGATACGCGCTATAAAAGTTATAGACACCGCTTTCCTCAACACGCAGGCTGATTTGGCTAAAGCGGCACGGGCCGCGAGGGAAGCCGCAAAGAAATCTGACCCAACGCCCACGCCAAAACGAGTTTCTAGACGGGGGTAGTTTTGTCGGATTCAGTTGCTAATCTTACAGTTAAGGTTGATACGAAGTCGGTTGCTGCTGCTATCAAGGCTCTGGACGCGCTTGCGTCGAAGGCTGGTGCGGTAGAGAAGTCGGTCGGGAACATCGGTGCGGCGGCGAAGAAGGCCAGTGGTGGCGACGGACTAAAGCAACTTGAATCTTGGACTAATAAAAGCGCAGGCGCACTTGCAAAATTAGAAGCCCGTCTTGAGAAAGGCGCACGCGAGCATGAAAAGATCACACGCCTCGTAAACCAACACGCGCTTAGCGAGAAGATGCGCGCTGATACGCTTGGGCGAGTCAACCGTGCTTTTACTGAATATAATCGAGTTGTCGGTAACTCTACTTCAACTACGCTTCAGATTGACCGGGCGACGCGCCAATATAGCAACACCGTGCGGCAGTTGCGCGACGGTATCGACTCAGTTGTTAAACTGCAAAATCAAAAAACGAAAGCACTTAAAGAGTCCGAAAAAGAGATCACGCGAAATGCTTCTGCTTCCGCGAAACTTGCGTCTCAAGAAATCGCCCGGCAAATGCAAATGGAGCGCATACTACAACAGGCCCAAACGCGGGTTGCCGGGATTATAGGGCGGGCGGGGAGACAGGTAAGCGGTGAACGGTTTGCAGGTATTAGCGTAGAGGCTCAAAATTCTCTTGACCGTTATACTTCCGCGCTTCGCACTTACGGTTTGAACACAATCGGCGCTACTACAGCGACGGGTGAATTTAATCGAAACATGCAGCGCCTCAGCGGTGACATCGCCCGTGTAGGCGGTTTGCTGCCTAAACTCAGTGACAATGCGCGTGTCATCTCAGCCGCTTTTGGCGCTGCCAACGCCTCGTTGAGTGGGTTTAGCCGTATCTTATTCAACACCAACGCAGCCGTAGCCGCGCTTGGCGGCGCCTTTGCGATGCGAGAGTTAACTCAATCCATCATGGAATTTGAGAAATTCTCGAACACCTTGCGAACGGTATCCGCGACTGGTGGCGAATTTCAACGCAATATGCAGTTTCTTATCGCGGAAGCAGATCGCGTAGGTTTTTCTGTTGGCGAAGTAGGTAACTCTTTCGCTCGTTTGTCTTTGGCGATGAAGGGCGCAGGGTTCAGTTCTGATGAGGCGCGCACGTCTTTTACGCAGTTGACAGAAGCCTCGCGTAACTTTGGCCTATCTTCCGCCGATACTATGGGCGTCATTCGTGCCTTGGAACAGTCCATGTCCAAGGGCAAGTTTATGGCGGAAGAAGTGCGGTTGCAGTTGGGCGACCGCCTTCCCATTGCCATGGCCGCGTTGGATAAAGCGGTGTCAAAAGTAGATGGGCGCCAAGCGGACCTTAATAAGAGATTTGAGGAAGGCTCTATTGACGTAAAGCGATATGGCTTAGAGTTCATCAACCAAATCAACCTAATGTCTGGCGGAGCCGATGCGCTGGCTCGAACTTCAAACAGCATTGCAGCCGCGTTTGGGCGCTTGGGCACAGAGTTTTCCCTATTCGCGAACGCTATTGGCGAAGGGGGCCTGAATGACGCCGTTATCACTTTCTCCAATTCTCTTGTCACAACAATGCAAACGCTCCGTGAAATTGGGGCTACGGAAACCATCGGTGCGCTATTCAAGGCACTTGCCGATCTAGTTATTTTCATCATCAACGGCCTCACCGAAATAACGCGCCTACTGAAAGCGATCGGCGCTTTGGATGCTATTAATTTTCTCCTCAAAGGGTTCAGTAGTATATCTACCGAACTGACGGGCTTGATTGGCTCTGCCAACCAACTCAGTTCCGCGATGACAAACATTGGCCGAGTAAGCAAAAACACCAATGATACTATTACTGAATTTAACGAAGTTCTATATCGCAATAAGCAAGGATTGGACGCTTCTTCGACGGCTATCGAGCGTAGGATCGAGGCTAATAAGCGCCTCGGCATGTCTGAGGCGGATGCGATTGCAGCGGTAGCAAAGGCGGAAGCTGAGCGACTTAGGATTGAAGCGGCTGCGGCACAACGGGAGTTGGCTAAAGCGGAGCGCGCGTATACAGCGATGCGGCGCGCTATCTCCCCCGGCGCAAGGGCCGTGGGGACTACTCTTGAAAACATCCAAACCCAACTACAAGCGCCGATGAGCGCCGAAATGCGCGCCGTTCTTCAAGAACAAGAGCAGATGTATCGCCGCGCGCAACCCATCATAGATGGGTTCCTTAACGGCACCATCTCTGCTACCGATTCTGTGCGTCAATTGACAACCGCGTTCAAAGACTCTGAAATGCCCGATATCATCGACGATATTCGGAAAAAGATTAACGATGCTTCAATGGATAAAAATTTCAATGCTGCCGCTGAAAAAGTAGCACTTGCTAGAAAAGAAGTAGACGCTTTAAGGCGCACTATTGAAGATTTTGAGACTCGGTTTGCAAATGGCATTACTATTCAATTTAACATTGACACCATCCGCCAACAAGAAGGTGGGATGCGAGCAGCTACCGGATCGTTTGCCGATATCGAACGAGAAGCTCAGCGTGCCATCTCCGACACGCAATCCATCGCTAAAAAGGCAGAAGCGACTCGTTCGGCTATTCGCAACTTGGGACTCGACAAAACGGCAGAAGGTCTTGACCGTTTTGGCGATTTGACTGCTAAATCAGACAAAGAACTTATTAAGTTTCTTCGCACTAATGAGACCTTCCGAACCGTTCTGCCGGGGGTGGCGAAAGAACTTGACGGTGTAAACATTGCGGAAGGCGAGCGCCGTCAAAGTGTAGCCCGTTCTGAAAATAGCCTAGAAAAATATATTGATACGCTAAAAGCTGAAATTGCTGCCCAAGATGGCATGGTGCAAGCCTATCGCCAAAGCACGTCGGCAGGCGAAGACAGAGAATTGGCGCTGAAGGCTGAGACGGAAGCCATTCGCCTTGCTAACGGCGATGAGAAAAAGCGCGTTGCTATTCTCGCCCAAATCACGCCGCTACTCCAAAAGCAGGCACAAGGCGAACGCGACAAGGAAGCTGCCAAGGGCACAACAAAGCAGCGTGAAGATGAACTGACGTATTTGCAGTTGGAAAAAACACTTATTGGCGAAAGCGTTCTTGTCCGCGAACAGGAACTTGCCGCGTTGCGTGAGCGGCAACGCCTTCAAGGCGCAAGCCCAAGCCTCATTGCCGATGCCGAAGCACTCGCACGCCAAACCGTTCGCCTCCGCCAAGACATTGATTACTTCAAAAATTCCTACGAGGAACTTGGCCGCATTGGCGAACGGGCCTTCGAGCAGGTTGGCGACGCCATCACCGAAGCCTTCTCCAAGGGCGAAATCCGCGCACTCAACTTCGGCAACATCGTTCGCGGTGTCATGTCGTCCATCCTCCAATCCATCATTCGCCTTGGTGTCATTAACCCGGTTCTGAATAGCCTTTTCAGCGGCTCCATGCGCCCGACACTTGGTGCGGGCCTGTCCGTGCTTGGCGCTGGAGGTGCGGTTGCTGGCGCTGCGGGTGGCGGTGGTGGATTGATGGACCTGCTCGGGCTTTCGTCCTTGATTCCGAAAGAAGGGATTCTCGGTTCGCTGGGGATTAGTGGCCCTGGAGGGTTGTTGTCCACCCCGCTGTGGGCAGGCCCTGCCGTTGCAATTGAGCCTTCCATCGCAATGGGTGTTGGGGGGTATATGGCGCCAAGTAGCGTCACGTTGGGTGGTTTGCTCGGCGGCGCAGGCGCAGGCTTTGGCGCGGGTATGTTCCTCAACTCTATGCTAGGCGGCAACCAGACGGGGGGCATGGTGGGCTCCGGTCTTGGCAGTTTGGCTGGCGCTGCAATCGGGTCTATTATCCCAGGTGTCGGGACGCTTATCGGCGGGTTACTTGGCGGTGCCGCTGGTGGCGGGCTAGGCGGCCTCTTTGGCCCCGGTGAATCTGATCGCGGTTTCGGCTATGCGGTTCGCGGTCAAAATGGCAGACTCGCCATGACCGATATGTTCTACAACGAACAGGGCCGCGCTCAATTCCAAGAAGCAGAAGCGGGCATCAACGCCATCAACGCCTACCTGCAACAGCGCGGCCTTTCCGTAACCGGCGACCGGGCCGTGGGTGGCAACCGTTTCGGCATGGGCAATCTCGGCTATGGCGAAGCTGCCAGCTTCAGCGAAGCGATTGCTTCTATGAATTTTGCGGCAACCGCCAACGATGAATTGAACCGTGCGCTTTCAGGTCGGTCTTTCGCTGGCCTAGAAAAGTTGCAAGGGTTTGTCGAAGGCTTCATCAGCATCCAAGACACTATCAAGGGGCTGACCGAAGACCCGATCCCTGAATTTACGCAACAGATGAACGCGCTGATAGACTCATTCGCCCAGGCGGCTGCCAAAGCGCGTGAGTATGGCATCTCTGAAGATGATTTGAATGACGCGCGGGATGCGGGCATCGCCAAACTTGAAAAGCAGCGCGCCCTTACCATTCGCGACACGGCACTTGGCCTTGAAATCCGTCGCCTTACCGCACTCGGCCTCGACCAACAGGCGGAGCAGATTCAACTTTCCTACAACACCCAAAAAGAGATTGAGTCCTTCACCGCCTCGCTAGACGCGCTTGCGCTGACGGCGGAAGAAAAGTCTAAGATGCTTGTAAAACTTGAAGAAGTGCAGGCTGAAGAACGCGCGGCTATCATGCGTGAAAGCACACGGGGCATCAGCGACTTCCTAGATTCGCTACGTGTTGGCGGGCTATCCGGCACCACGGGCATGGGGCGGTTGGCTTCGGCGGGCGAGTTGTTCAGTCGTGATTTGGCGGCGGCGCAGACGGGCGATAGGACGGCCCTTCAGCGCATCACGCAATCGTCTGAGACTTATCTGAATTTGGCGCGGGAGATTTATGGTTCTACCAGCGCCTTCCACGGCATCCGTTCTGGCGTTGTATCTTCGCTTGAAAACCTAGTTTCCAACCCGGTCGGGCAGCAACTTCTCAATATCAGCGACGTGCCTTTCGTTAAGGAAATGGCGGGGCTTGGGCAGACGGCTTTTGAATCCGCCTCGCTGGAATACAACAAGCAATTTAATGATAAGTTGGAATCGCTTCTTCCGATAGCCGAAGCCATTCAGACGGCGGTCGAAAAGACGGCTCAAGTGCAGACAAGTGTCTCCGAGAACTTCCTGTCTATAGTGGGCGAACAAGGCGGTGGGGGCAACTTTGCTTCTGGCGCGGCCCTCTACCACGGTAAGGTCATGGCATACGCCAACGGCGGCATCCCTGACTACGTGAATAGCCCCACGCTGGCGCCTATGGCCTTGTTTGGTGAAGCAGGCCCCGAAGCCATCATGCCGCTGCGCCGTGGTCCTGACGGGCGCCTAGGCGTAGAGGTAAACGGCGGTAACACCCAAGCCGTTGTCGGTGAATTGCGCGCCGTCAGGAATGCTATTGAGTCTTTGGAAGAAACCGTTGCGCGGAATGATGCGGACCAAGGCAGCGCCCTACTTGAAGCCGTCTCCGGTCTTCAGATACAGATTGGCGAATTGAGAGAAGAACTTCGCACATCCCGTCTGAGGGCACAATGAGTTCGACCATCACTGTAGCAAGCGCCGGGATCGAGGAATCGGTTTGGCTGATCGAGATTAACCCTGATCCTGAAGGCGTTGGCGCGGCTCGCCCGCCGCAACTTTTTATGCCTTCAGGCACTCCTATGTCATCGTTGAATACCGCAGGGTCTTCAATCGCTACTGCGCCAACCATTGTGGCATCAGATAAAGGATGGATTGAGAACCCCGGCGACACAGGAACAATTCCCGTCTACCCACCTAGGATGCTTGAACCACCAGCCGTTGAGCGGTTTATCCCTGTCTATCAAGGCGAAGGCCGACGTGCGCAAATCGAAGGTGGTGAATTGCGATTTACAAACGTAGACGGGGCGCTTGATACAATCGCGGGGGAGTGGGCAATTGCTGGCAGGCGGGTTAAGTTAACTCGCGCTCCGCATCGCCGTCCCGTCCACGCCGCGCGTTCTACGTGGGTTGAAGTCGCGTCCCTTCGTGCTTCCGAAGCCTTTGAGGGCACGGATACACTTCGTATGCCACTTCGTTCAGCAGCCGCAGACTTACTTGTGGCCGCTAATAACCTATACTTGGGAACTGGCGGGACTGAAGGAAGCGCAGAAGCAGAAGGTATCGCTAAGCCAAGGATTTTTGGTTTCGTCAGGAACGTCCAGCCCACTTTGGTAGACGCCGCAAATCGTATATATCAGTTGCATGACGGCGAAGTTCAAGAAATTGTGGCCGTTCGTGATCTTGGCGTGCCTCTTGAGTTGAAAGAAAGTGAAGATTCATACGCCTCTCTTGTTGCGGATAACCCCGCTACTGGAAAATATACTGACTTCAAAGGTGGTGGGTTTATAAAACTTCATGATGATCCAGTTTTTCTTACCGCAGATGTGCGCGGCAGCACAGACGGTGGATACGCTTCAACTTCGGCCCAAGTTGCAGCGCAAATCTTGCGTGTTTGCGGCGGTGTGGCAAGCGCCGTAGCATCTTCTTTTTCGGCTTGGCCAAACACCGAAGTAGGAATTATCGTCAGAGACGGCACCGCAGAAGATGCGATAAATAAGTTAGCAGTCGGTCTCGGTGCCGTGTGGTGGGGGCCAAACGCACTAGGGGTATTTGAAGGCAACGTCATTTCCGCCCCACAAGCAACTACTTCGACGCTAGTCATTGAACCGTATATGCAGATTACAGCCCCTCAAGAAACGTCGGGTTCCACACCCCCTTGGTGGCGTGTAAGAGTCTCGTATCAGGAGCTAGAAGTTACTCAACAAGGAAGTGACATATCTGACTCTCTAGGGGCTGCAACGACCGACTACTATTCTCGAAAACGCCGCGTAGCCATCGCCACAGATACATCTGTTAAGACCCGCTATCCTCTTGCCATTGATGGTCCTGAATTTCCAGGTGTTTTGGAATCTGCAACTGCGGCTTCAACTCTCGCTCAATCTCTATTGGAAATCTATAAAGTTCCAAGGCGCACTTGGTCCGTCAGAATCGGCCCCCGTGCTGGTGGCGTCCGTTGGTGGAACCTTCCAATTGGCACAACTGTTATATTAAAGTGGCCGGGCATCCCCACTCTGGCGGGTGGCAAAGCATTATTGGTTCGTGGTATTTCTGCTAGGGGCGATTCCGCCGAGTTGGAGTTGTGGGGTTAATGGGCGCTGTTCTTTCTTGGAAGAATTGGGCAGAACAGACGGGCGCTTCACTAACCGTTTCTAGTGAGGCGACGGGGCTTGGCCCTCGCGGTATGCTCACAACCCAAGTCCAAGACGTGTGGCGTAGCGGAACTTGGAACAATGTCACGAGTGTCACCGTCGATATAGACCTAGGAACAAGTCGCGCGATCAAGACAATCGCTTTTGCGGCGCCACGAGACGGCGTGCTTCCGCCAACGGGTTCGACTGTTGCTCTGCGCGCAAGCATGTCAAGCCAAACAGGCACGGACGCCTTAAACGTAGCCGCAGCTACTTTCACGTTGAACCCTTGGGGTGTTTGGGCATGGCGCTCGGTTGCAGGGATCACAGCGCGCTACGTCCGCATAACTTTTGTAGGCACCGTTTCTAGCAACTACATTCAGTTGGGGCGCGTATGGGTTGGTGATGCTCTTATAACTCAATACTCATACGCATACGGCCACGGACGGTCTTTCAGAGACCCCGGCGCCACAAGTCGTGCGGGCATCACTGGTATCCGGTATGCAACTCGCGGTATCCCTTATCGAGTTGAACGAATCGGTTTTCCTATTTTAACTCAAACAGAAGCATCAACTCTTGTTTCCGCTGTGGGAGAAGTCGGCACCACAGGACAGGTTTTCTTTGCAAGAGAAGAAGAATATCTAGGGGATGGTATGTTCGGGACATTTTCTGAAGTCCCCGTCGTAAATCGACAACTGGAAGATATGTGGACAACTGATTTTCAAATTGAGGAAGACGCATAATGGGCGTTCCAGTTTATGTCGGTGATCGCGTTCTGGTTACGACCACTACTGTCGGAACAGGCACGTATAGCATTGACGCTACGGCGGTCACGGGCTACCTCACTCCGGCAGGTGCAGGGGTAACTTCTGGCGTCCGAGTCGCATATGTTGTCATTGATAGCCTGACCAATCCTTCTCTTTTTGAAGTTGGCGAGGGCACATATACCGCAGGTTCCCCGTCTACAATTTCTAGGACGCTCATCGTCCGAAATAGCAGCGGCGGCACAACGGCTGTAAATTGGTCCGCTGGCACCAAATATCTATTTCTTGCGCCATCAGCTTCGCGCTTCGTCATGTATGACAGTGATGGCAATTTCTCGCTATCAACGCCCCTTACTATCGGTAGTGGCACCGTAAGCAACACGGCTCTTTCGCCGATCAATGACCGCGATACTGGACCTTATTTTTCTGGTGAAAATAAGTTTGCTATTGCGGCTGGTGGTTCTCGGGTTTTTGAGGCCACCACGACTAGCACAACGATCTACAGCCCACTTACGGCGGCAAGCGGTTTGGTTGTTGGTCCAGGGGGCACGTTTAGCGTTTCAAGCACAGCAACATTTAGCGCCATGTCGCGTTTTGGGTCTACAGTTGATGCGCCGGGGTCGGGCAACACAAATACCGGCTCCACCATTAACCCTAATGGTTCGTCTCACTTTTCTGTAAGTAGTGGCGACTACGCCATACTCGTAAACAGAAACGATACAGAAGGCGTGGGGATTACGTTTAATAAATCCGGTAGCCAGATTGGATTTATCTACGTCTCGACTTCTGTGCGATATGCAACTTCTTCCGATCACCGCCTCAAGGAAAATTTTGAAGAATTTACCGAAGCACAAGATTTTGTAGACGCCACCCCCGTCTACAAATTCAATTGGAAAGAGAAGCCGAACGCACCAAAGATTTTTGGCTTTAAGGCGCACGAGGTCCAACATCTTATCCCCCAAGCCGTCATCGGAGAAAAAGACGGGGAAGATATGCAGGCTATCGACCACAGCCAACTTGTCCCCGTCCTGTGGGGCGCGGTGCAGAGCCTAAGTCGAAAAGTGTCTTTGCTCGAAAATCAAATCAATACACTGACTAATTCTTCATAAAGTTTCGTGTGAGGGAGGCCGACATGGCGCTAGATGAATGGACAGTCCGTGAATTGGCCTCCCAAGGCGCCGTGGCTGGTGGCATGGGCATGTTGGGTCGCATGTTGGCGTTGGCCATGGCTGCCAAGCGCCCCGCAGGCTTGTGCTTGCTGTGGGAAATTCCTATGGCTATTGGGATGGGCGTGGTCGGCAAAGGTGTTGCTGACGCCTTCGGCCTGACTGGTTTTTCTAATTTTGCAGTCATCATCGCCATCTCGTATACCGGGCCACGGCTTATCGACATCGCCGTTGCCAAGTATGCCGAAGGCAAGTCGATCAAGAACGTCTAATTTATGGAGAACGACATGACGGTTCGCAAAGTCAACCAAGAGACTGTAGACCTTATCAAGCGGTGGGAAGGCTTTCGCGCTGAGCCATACAAATGCCCCGCAGGCGTAGACACGATTGGCTATGGGCATACCGCCACCAAGTCACTTATGAAGCGCGGGACCAAGATCACTGAGGCCCGTGCCGCAAAACTGCTTCGCTCCGACTTGGCTATCTACGAAAAAGCAATTTCAGAAATGGTCTCGGTCGATTTGACTGACGGGCAGTATGGCGCCCTCGTTTCGTGGTGCTTCAACGTCGGCATTAGCGCGGCGCAAAAGTCTACGCTTATCAAGAAACTGAACGCAGGCGACTATGAAAGCGTGCCAAAAGAATTGGCACGCTGGAACAAGGTGAAGGGCGCCGTTGTGCCTGGATTGGTCAATCGCCGCGCAGCCGAAGCGGGTCTGTGGGCGCGAGGCAATTTTGTATCCAGCACGACTGGCGAAGAAGTCTCGGAAGCAACGGCGGGCCTCTCTACCGCCCTATCCTCCAATACTGCCAAGGGCGCTGCTACTGTGGCCACCATCAGCGCCGCAGGCACCGCGCTCTCAGAAGCCGAGCCTGTCATCCGAATCATGGGTGGTATGTCGCCTTGGATCGTTGGTGGCCTTATCCTCGTGGCGCTGGTTGGCGTCATTATTTGGCGGGCACGGAAAGAATGATGCTTCTGAACGCTGTCTCATTTTTTTCTTCCAAGGTTGGTCGCTTTTTCCTTGCAATCTTCGGCGCCGCTATGCTTTTTGCATCTGCCTACTTCAAGGGCAGGCGCAATGGCATTGAATCGGAAAAGCAAAAGGCATTGGCGAGTGACATAGAGACACGGAGAACGCGGGATGAAATCGACCGTAAGGTGGGCACCACTTCTGGTAGTAGTGCTGTTGACAGGCTGCGCCAAGACTGGCGCCGGGATTGATGCGTGCGGGCCTTGGAAGCCCATCTACATATCGAAGCAAGATGCCTTTACGGATGAAACCGCAAAGCAGATTTTGGCCCATAACCTGACAGGCCAAAAGGTTTGCAAGTGGTAAACCGAAAAGGAGCGACGCCCTGTTGCCGTATGAAGGAATTTAAGACTTGCAAATGAAAAATTATTTTGGCGGAATCAACAAACTGTTGATCTCGTTCTCTGGTGGCCGAACTTCGGCATACATGACTCACCGGATTCTCCAAGAAATCGGCCCATCAGTTGATGCTCGTATTGTTTTTGCCAACACCGGGCAAGAAGATGAGAACACGCTGGAATTTGCGCGTAATTGCGAAACTTTTTTTAATCGGAAAATTTATTGGGTGGAGGCCGAAGTTCACAATAACGCAAGAAAAGGCACGACCCATGTCGAAGTTGACTTTCAATCGGCGTCTCGGACGGGCGCTCCTTTTGAAAAAGTAATTTCAAAGTATGGCATACCGAATGCGTCTATGCCGCATTGCACTCGTGAATTGAAGTTGGCGCCAATCAGGAGTATTTGCGCATCTTGGGGTTGGAAAAAGGGCGAATACTATTCGGCTATCGGCATCCGAGCAGATGAAATTGATCGAATTTCATCTTACGCATATAAAGAAAATTTGATTTATCCTCTTGTCTATTGGAAAATTAAAAAAGAAGACGTAATTTCTTTTTGGAGAGACGCGCCTTTTGATTTGAAAGTCCCTGAACACCGGGGCAACTGCCTGTGGTGTTGGAAGAAATCGTTCAAAAAGTTGGTTACGGTTTACCGGGAGACGCCTGAAGTATTTGACTTTCCGAAGCGAATGGAACAAGAACACGCCATGACCGGCGCGCTCGCTACTAAATCTGGAAAGCCGCAAGTATTTTTTAGGGGCAACCGAAACACAAGTTTCATAGAAGATTTGTCGAAAAGCGATTTAAAAAGTTTTTCTGATCCAAATTTTGTCCAAGATTTCAATTCAGAATGTGGCGAATCGTGTGAAGTTTTCTCGGATACATCTTTGAGGCCAGACCATGAACGCTAGTGTATCTGCTGACGACTTCATCCGCACTTGGGTCGAAAGCGGTTTCTCGCCAAACCAAGTTGCAAAGGCCCTCGGCATCCACGTCCGTAACGTCTATTCGAGGCGCAACAGGCTTGAAAGCCTCGGCTATGTGCTTCCGTCCATTACAGATGATTTGACGGTTCACGACCGCGCATATACGCTAAGGGAGCATTTTCAGATCGAAGATGGCTGCGCCGTTATCGTGAGCGACCGCCACAAGTGGCCGGGCGACGGCATCACGGCAGCCGAATCAGCCCTCTATACGCTCCTGCCGCAGATCAAGCCCGACTTCTTCGTGATGAACGGAGACTTGTTTGACGGCGCCTCTATTGGGCGCCATCCTCCCCTTGGCTGGGAGCGCAAGCCGAGCGTGAAGGAAGAATTAGACGCCTGCACCGAAGTCCTCGCCAACATTGAAGCCTTGCTGCCGCCCGGCACGCCGAAGTTCTACACCATCGGCAACCATTGCAGACGCTTCGACTACAAGCTGGCGCTGACGGCTTCTGACTATAAGGGCATCTCAGGTTTTCGCCTGTCCGACCATTTCGTTAATTGGAAGATGAGTTGGTCCCTCCACGTCAACAGCGGCGTCAGGGGCGGCCACACGGTCATCAAGCACAAGCAGCGCCAAGGCGTCGGCGCTGCCCGCAACAACGCCATGGCTGCTGGTGTGAGCATCGTGACGGGCCATACGCACGCCCTGACGGTCTCGCCTATCGAGGACTACCAGGGACGGCGCTGGGGCGTGGAGTGCGGCTTCCTGGCCCACAAGGACCACTCTGCCTTTGAGTATGCGGAAGATGGCCCGTCCTATTCGCGTCCCGGTTTTGCGGTGTTGACTTGGCGTGGTGGTGTGCTATTACCGCCAGAGTTGGTTGAAGTTGACGACGCAGGCGTGGCGTGGTTCAGAGGCGACGCCATCGCCACAAGCAAACCCCGTATCAGAGTAAAGGCAAACCATGTCCCCGCTTAAAACTGGAAATCTTGTTGGCATCTACAGCCCCTATCCCGGTGCGGGTAAAAGCACCGTAGCCGACATGCTCGTGCGCGAACACGGCTTTGTTCGCGTGAAGATGGCGGATGGCCTAAAGGCGATGCTCCGTGCCCTTTTGGCCTACCAAGGCGTGCCTATGTGCAAGATTGACGAAATCATCGAGGGAAGTGAGAAGCACCGTCACTCTCCTTTCCTATTTGACAAGACACCCCGCCACGCCATGCAGACCCTTGGCACGGAATGGGGTCGTAACTGCATGGGGCAAAGTTTTTGGCTTGAAGTTGCTGACACCAAAATCCGCCCTCTTTTGTGGGATGGTAAGAATGTCGTCGTTGACGACGTTCGTTTCGACAACGAGTATGACTATCTGAAGAAAGATATGAATGGGGTAATGGTGCAAATCCGTCGCCCCAGCTTGGAAGCCGAAAAGCCGAAGCGCAATTGGTTTCAGCGGCTATTCACCAAGGAGCATTCAAGCGAGGGCAATCTATCCGACAAGCCTTTCGACCTTCATATTTTTAACGACTACCCCTCCGCAGACTCTTTTGCACGAGATGCCGCTTTCGACATTCAAGCGTATGTGCAGGCAAAGAACCAACTCCCTGACCTTCAAGGATAGTATTTCTCTATGACGAAGAAGAAGAACAGCACGACTGGCGCTGGCCGTTCTCAGTTGATGGCGCAAGCCGAACGGCTATCGGAAATAGGCATTGAAAAGGCCGTCACGCTTTTTCTTGATAAAGAGGGAAATGCGGGTATGGTTATGACCGATAGCGTCTCGAATATGGAGGCTGTTTTTCTTTTCCGTCAAGGGGAATATTTCATCTTCACAACTGACGATGAAGATGAAAACGACGAAGAGTAAGCGTATCTCAATTAGGTAGAGCGGCCTGCTCATAACAGGCTAGGTGCAGGTTCAAGTCCTGCCGCTTACACCACATGAAAGTAAGGTAAATGGATAAGGTGTGGAATATGCTTCGGCATATGGCTGAAGATTTGCCACCTATCAAAAGTTCTAGGATCGCGGCTGCTCTCGTTGTGCGAAACCGCGTGTTGGCATATGGCGTCAATCGGATGCACACGCATCCTTTTCAGGCAAAATTTGGCAAGAACAAAGAGTCTTTGTTTTGGCACGCTGAGACCAACGCCATCTACAATGCGGTGCAGCGGGCTGAACCAGAGATTTTGGCGAAGGCAGACCTTTACGTGTGCCGCATCAAATACGCGAACACCAAGAAGGATCAATTCGTCCTCGGCAACGCCAAGCCCTGCATCGGATGCCAAAAGTGCATAATTGATTTCGGTATTCGGCGCGTGTTCTATACGACCGAATCAGGGTATGAGTGCTTATAAGTTTCGGAGGCGTGGCGGAACAGGCATACGCGGCAGGCTCAAACCCTGCTACCTGAAAAGGTTTGTGGGTTCAAATCCCTCCGCCTCCACCAACAAAAAAGCCGGGCATTTCTGCCCGGCTTTCTTGTTTTGTGGCGAAGCGATTAGCCAGCGACGCGAGTAGCAAGGGCGGGGCGGATAGCCTTGGCGCCGTATAGCACGTCCACGGCGAAACGCTCCTGCTTGTTGTGGCGGGTCACTTCCATACGCATGGTCAGGCCAGACACCGGATCGGTCATCTGAGAGATGATCGAGCCGAGTTCAGCGCCGCCCCCAACACCGGCCAGCGGACGGTTCACGAAGGCGAAGGCTTCGCGCTGGAAGGCGAGGTTGACAACGTGAGAAGCGCGAACCGCCACGTCGGCACCGCTGGAGGCGATGGCAACCAGGGCCGGGCTGATGGAGATGGCGGTCTTGGTCGAAGAGTAGGTGGCATCAGCCGAAGTCACCACGTAGGTCTGGCTGTTACCGGCGATGCTGAACACGTCGCCCTTCTTCAGAGTGCCGCCCACCGAAGCGATGATGTCCAGGGTGGTGGCGCCAGCCGCCGTGGTCGAAGCAACCGTCACGCTGCCGATGGTGCCGGCGGTGTGGGTCACGACGTTGGTGGACTGATAGAAGTCAAACCCGAACTTGCGCCCGAGCATACCTTCCATCTTCACTTCCGGGTCGCCAGTCTTCTCTAGGTCAGACATGGCAGGAAGCTGGAGCAGGCTCGCTTCGGCGTCGGGGTTCAGCACCATACGGCGGTTGCCCATCGGAGCAAGCTGCTTGTTTAGCTGCGCACGGGCGTTCACCACGTCGGCAATGGTGCTGAACGGCGTGTCACCAGCGGTGCCGACGAAGCCATACACGTCGATATACTGGTTGTGGATGTGGCCGTCCATCGAGTTGGCAAGCGCGCGAACAGTCTCGGAGACGTTCATGGGGAGGAAGGACTCGCTCTCCATAATCTCCATGCGCTGCTTGTCGGTGATGAAGAAGGGCACTTCCTTCCACTGGTCTAGGGCAATCTGCACTAGGCCGGGGGTGCTATCCTGCGCCGAGGCCATCGTCATGCTAGGCGCGACGTTGGTGGCGGTGAAGGTGTTGCTGATCGGGATGTCGATGGTGGAACCACGCATCGCGCCTTCGCTCGAATAGTCGAGGTTCACAAGGCGGGGCATAACGGCCTGCTCACGTAGAGCAAGTAGACCGCGCGCTAGAAGCCGGGGAATAAGATTGGAAAGACTATTGGGCATCAAAGCCTCCTGTGAAATTAGGGTCTAGCGGCATCCCCGCCGTTGAAACCCGAAGGTGTCCGCGAACCGCACACGACCCACAAGATCGGCGGGAAATGCTTTTAACCCCACAGGGGTCAAAAACGTAAACACTCACTACCTATTAGGAATTAGGCAAAAAAGTCAATACCTACGGGGGTTTTTACCCCCGTAGGTAAAGTATTTGTTACGCTAGGACAGCCTTACCCGCCGCAATCGCCTCAAGATTACCGCTGATTGCCTTGCTGTCGGACGAATTGATCTTGATGGGCGCCCGACCGTTGGCGTTGTTACCGCCGCCCGCGCCACCACCAGACGGCATCCCGAAGAAGAACGGGTTGCTGTCGCGGAGCGAATCAACCCAAGTCTCCAGCGTGTGCGGATTGCCGCTGCGGTCAATCGCGTCAATCCCATCACGCAGGCGCGGCTTGCCAGTCTCATCGTCAAGGGCGAACATCTGTTCCGCCTTGATCCGGATATACTCCGCCGCTTCAGGAAGGGCCTTGGCCTTGCTGACGGCAGAAGTCACTTCGTAGTTCAAACGCTCCGCACGCCAACGGTTCTGTGCGGCTTCCGCCCGCGCCGCAGCCTCAGCCGCAGCCCGCTCAGCCGCTTCCTTGGCGGCCCGTTCGGCAGACACCACGCTCTTGGTGCGACGGGTCAGCACATCCTCAAACGCAGCCTTGCCGCCCTCAACGATCATACGCAGGTCAGCATCCGCCTGCATACGCTCCATCAGTTCACGGGCCTTGTTGATATCGTCCTGACTGCCCATGCTGCGAATTTGATTCTCATATTCGACGCGGCGCTGGCGTTCAGACTTAACTTCATTCAAAAGCTCTTCATTCTTGCTTTTGAGACCGGCTGTTACCTTTTGCACTTCTGCGGCGACAAGGGCCGCAATATCTGGCGCCCCTCCACTACCTTCGCCGTCAGCATTTCGGGTGATAGGATTGATAAGAGAACGGATAAGCATTTAGGATTACTCCCCAGGAGGCCGCCATTAACCGAGGCGACAAACGGGCGCGGCGCAGCCGCACGGTTGACGTGGTATGCCTAAACCATTGTATAAGCGCAATTCAATATCCCCTTGGAGGCAAGTGCGATGGCACCGCCAAAGAAATACGAGAAAATTGATTTTACTCCGCCACAAGGTGTGCGCGAAGCCGCAAAGCGCGGCCTGGAACAGCGCCGCAAATATGGTCGAGGCGGGCTTACAACCGCTGAAGCAGGCAAGCAAGGCATCGGTTCGGGCGTGGCGCGTGCGGCGACGTTGGCCGCAGGTAAAGACGTATCGCCTGAAACCGCCAAGCGCATGAAGGCGTTTTTCGACCGCCATGGCGATGCACCCAAAGCCAAGCCTGCGGATGGCGGACCAAGCGCGCGTCAGATCGCGATTAACCTATGGGGCGGGTCGGCGGGAGAATCATGGTCGAATAAGTTGGTTCGGCAGATGGAGTCTGCCGACAAGAAGGAGAAGAAGTGATGGATAAACCACTTTGGGAAAAGAAGAATCCCCGCAAGCGTTCAACACCCCTTAGCCCGCAAGACAAGGCGGCAGCAAAGCGGCGGGCTGAGAAGGCCGGGCGACCTTATCCAAACGCCGTGGATAACATCGCCCAAGCACAAAGGGCCAAGAAGCGGTCCTAGCGCGGAACAACTCTCTCCAAGAACTCATCTGATTTCTTGGAGAGGGAAGCGGCGAGGCTGTCGCCAATAAAGAAAAACCGATTCGGGTTTGCCTTCGCCTTGCGTGCGACCGATACGGCGCTTGGCAGCAAGTCCGCCTTTGTATACCAGAGCTTGCCGTCTACACGCGCCTTGTCGTCCAATGTCGGGCCTGTGGCGTTGCTCGCCGGTTCCGTGACAGTCGGGGCGTAGTAATCTTCGCTCTCACGCCAACCAAACGGCGCGCCTGCGATGTAGATACGCTTGGCGCCCATCCACTCGCAAACGGCGATGGCGCGGTTTACGACCGTAAAGCCGCCGCTCGCTATGCTTTCGTAGCCGCAATTCTCTGGAAAAAACTTTTCATAGATGTCCATTTCGCTGAGATTTCCAGACGTAGCACCGCAAGCAGAATGGAAAACGACCACATCGGCTCCGCCTTTCAAAAGATAATCGAACATTTTCGGATGGCACGAGGAAGCGACGAAGTAAGTCACTCTTAGGTCGAGAGGCGTCTTTTTGATTTGCTTTTCACCAGGGTCCATCGCCACAGAGAAATTAGGGATGATATCATATTCAGAAAGAATACGGATTGCCTGCTTAACGGCGACAATTTTGTAGCCCACGGATTTAAGACGCCTGATTTCTCGCAGCGAAGACCCTTTTACGAGCGAAGGCGCCGTGCCGCAGATGACCACGCCTTTTTCATTGGCGAGGGCATCTTTCTGCATGAACGGCAAACCAAGGGTCGAAGCGTATTCGATGTTCATAGGCAAGAAACGAAGTTCGGGGTTAACCAACTTCATCATATTTTGAGACATAAAAGTTTTTTGACCCTAATCGTGGAATTACGGAGTAGCCTCGGCTGCGGCATTGGCCCTATTCGCGGGGGCGTTGTCAATAAGATTCTTCACGTCTTGGTGGGTGTAGGACGCAGGAAGCATCTCACCTTCAAAGAGCGTGCGATAGTAAGTCTCATCGTCAATGTTGCCCTGGGCGTGGGCGCGGTCAAGCTGGAGCCAAGTCCTGTATTCCATCGCCGCGTCAACGAAATCACGGTTCAGCTTCACTTCGACGTTGCGCGGGTTGCGGCCATTCCAACGAACCCAAATCTTCAAAAGGTCTGTCAGGCCATTCTCGGCACTATCAACAATCTCGTAAAGCAGCGACGATTCGCCCTTGCTCCGCATTTCTGCAACTTGCGATGATTCGCCTGCGGTGTTCTTGCGGTCGGCCACAAGACGGGCGCCAAGCCCCGCCATCTGGTTTTCGAGTTGCGAACAGGCGGATTCGAGGTATCGGAGACCTTCGCCACGATACTCCAGAATGCCGCAAGAGTTGGGTTGATCTACAAGCCAAACGGTGTTGGGGCCAACTTGGTATTCAGGAATATCGCCCGTGTTGGGCGGAATGGCCCAATAGGTTGGCGTGGCGGTGTAGAACTGGCCGTGTGCCAATTGGGCGCTACGCTGGAAGTGAAGGACATTCAACTCCGCGATATCAAGAATCGGAGAACGCTGCACCGCCATGCCTGTTTTCATCGGGCCGAAGCAGATGAAAGGCATTTCACCATAGAAGGCACCCGCACCCGAGATAACCGGCACCACAATATCGGAGGGCTGATAATCCACCGTGTTGTTGCGGTTCTTGACCGGCATCCAAAGCCGCTGTGCATACGAGTTATTATCGGTCAGGAAAAGTTCACGGTAGACGGTGACTTCCTCGGAACCAAAACCCGTATCGCTATCAACGAGAAAGACTTCCTTCAAAATAATTTGATTAGCGATAATCTTTCCAGCGTCATTGCGAACATTTCGCCAGTTTGTGATGCTTTCTGCGGCATAGGTTGTGAAGTAGGGCTGCCCACCATTGGTCGGAGCGTCAACGAGAGCGCCAACCCGGCCCATGCTCAGGATTTCACGGACAATGGCGCGAGCAAAAACGCTAAAAGGCTGGTTGTCTACGGTGCAAGTCTCTAACTGCGGGCGAAGGCTTTCAGCATCGCCCAAGATGATTTCCGGTTCCTTGCGGAAAATCATCCCGACAAGGCCATTCAAGGTGCGGGTGGAGGCGTTGAAGAATTGAGCGCGCTTCTTATACGCTTCATACTCGCCCCAAGACATGCCCGAAAGCTGAGGTAGGTATCGTGTCCCGCCTTCACGGATCGCCTTGGCGCCCTTCAGCACATCACGAATCATCTTCCAGTCATCTTGGTTTTCATCATACTCGGAAGCGAGGTCAGTAACGGGCATGTGCTGAAATCCAAAAATAATTTCGCAAAGTGGTTAGCGGTCGCGCGGCACAAAAGTCAATCCACCGGCTTGACTTTAACAATAGGTGCGGAGGATAAACAAATTTCGTAACGCTTTTGAGGAATTTCCTTATCATGTCAAACGATAAGACGGATAATATAACGCCGATCCGTCCCGATGTGAAGGTGAAGCCGAAGGCCAAGGCGCGCAAGTGGAAGTCTGGTGCGCGGTGGGATGTCCTTGAGCATTACTACCGAATTGGTTGGTCTCTCAGCGACATTGCGCGGCTGCCGGAAGCAAAAGGCATTACCTCACAAGCCATCGCCAATCGTGTCAGGCGTTACAATTGGACGCGAAATCTAGAACCGCGTGTTGCCGATGCGGCCCGCGCCATGATGGTCATGGGGATGGGCGAAGATGGTAAGCCGTCTGCTGAAACGCTTTCCATGCTGCGCGGCAACAAAGCCACGGAAGATCAAGTGGTTCTGTCCTCCGCCGCCCAAATTGCTGAACGCCTCACTACGACGCGCAAGCGGTCAAAGCGCCTTGATAGCATCATCAATCGCCTCTCCAACCTGATTGAGAATGAAATCGAATATCTAGAAGCCGAAGCGGAGGAACGCTCAGACCCGAACCGTGTGCGCGTGGAAATCAACCGCCTTACCAAGTCCATCGGGCAGTTGGTCACGGCGGTCTCTAAGGCCAACGAGGAAGAACGTAACGTGCATGACCTGCGCCGCCTCATGAAGCCGAAGGAAGACATCAAGCCGATGATCGTGAAAAAGCGGGCGGTGCTTGATGCGGAGGAAGTCGGCTCGAAAGATGAGGACGAAGCGGGCGTCGCATGACCTTGGATAAACTGACTTGGAAGCCCGATCCTATTCAGGAGCAACGGGCCGTCAAGAACTTGGGCCTGCTGCCCTGGCAGGCGCATGTCTACTTGCACCCAAGCCGCTACCGTGTGGTTGTGGCGGGGCGGCGAAGTGGCAAGTCGTTCCTCTCCAAGCATGAACTCTACCGGGCTGCCAATTCGGTTGAAAAAGGCTTGGTGGTCTACATCGCCCCTACCTTGAAGATGGCGAAGCAAATCATGTGGCGGGAGTTGCTAGACTCCATCCCTCCTGAGATGATTAGCGAAATCAACCGAACCGATATGTCATTGGTGCTGAAGTCTACCGGCACCATGATTAGGCTGTTTGGTGCTGAAGTGCCTGACCGCCTTCGTGGTCTGTCCATATCGTTTGCCATTTTTGACGAAGCGGCGGACATTACAGAGGAAATGTGGACCAAGATTGTCCGCCCTGCCTTGGCGGACCAACAGGGTGATGCCTTGTTCCTCGGCACCCCGAAGGTCAGCGCGGGGTCGAAGTGGTTCTACGAAGCCTACTGCGATGGCTTGGACCCTGGCAAGAAAAACTGGTTTAGCTACACGATTACGACGCTGAACGCCGGGATCGTGCCTCAGACGGAAATCGAAGAAGCCAAGCGCACTATGAACCCGTTCGTGTTCAGGACGGAGTTTGAGGCGTCGTTTGAATCGCCTACTGGCAAGGTCTACCAGCCATTTCAGCGCAGCACGCATGTCGTCTCGCATATTGACGATGACGGCAAATGCCATTTGCACCTTGGTTTGGACTTCAACCGATTCCCCATGTCGGGCGTGTTGATGGTGAAGTTTTTGGATGGGGAAGGCGACGAGTGCTTCTGCGCCGTGGATGAAATATTGTTGCCTAACGCCACCATTCAACGCTACGCAGATATTCTATCCGAACGCTTCAAAGGTAGGAATATTATTATCTATCCTGACGCCTCGGGCAATCAGCAGCATACCTCGGCGGGCGGGAACACAAACCATAGCGTGTTGCGCGGCATGGGTTTCCGCCTTGTCATGCCCCGTCGCAACCCCGCCGTGAATGACCGAGTGAACACCGTCAACGGCGCTTTTCTCTCAGCTTCAGGCAAAAGCCGCCTGTTCATCCATCCTCGGTGCAAGGAACTGATTACGTCCTTGGAGAGTCTTGGCTTTGACGACAACGGCGCCATAGCCAAGTCCGCACAGAGCAAATACACCCACTTGCCTGACGCACTTGGCTATGCCGTTATGAACCTGATGCCGATTAACAAGAGGAACATCGGCTCAGGGATGGCGAAGATGCGAGGCGGCTTCTAGAACGAAGGCAGGTCGAAGCGGTTCACGAAATCGCGCAACTCGCGTCCGCTCATGCCGAACTTCTCCGCCAAGACCTTTTCGCCTCGGTGGCCTTCCACCATATCAATCCACTTTATCTTGGCGTTGCTGAGGCCAAGCATGGACTTCAGCAAGTCTAGGTCCATCCGAGACAGCGTGACGGCTTCCTGAACATAGTCCCGCCACGCCTCTACGGAGTAGGGGAACAGCGGCTCGATGATTTCTAGAATGGCGTCGGCGTAGTCGCGGATTTCCTTTTGCGCGTGAGAGTCTGTCCGCAGCGCCAGGAAGTGAAAAAGGTTGTGAAGGTCGATCTTCCAATAGAACGACGAGTAGGCGGTCAGGGGAAGAACACCTCGGGCCAATTCGCGGGCGAGGTCTTGCGCCAAGAGACCACGATACTGCCCATAAGCAAAGTCGTTATTGGCTTCGATGATTTCCTGCACCGCCGCCTGTTGCTTCGTAGTAAACCCGCCAGTTCGCCCCTGCTTGTTGTCTCGGCTTTGCGGGCCAATGTCGCCAAGGGCGGGGGTGAAAAACTCTTCGCGGATTTCGCTGTAGCGGCCTGATTCTTCATTAACAGCCGCAGTCCGATGCCGAATCCACTGACGGATGACGAAGATCGGGGCGCGGACATGCAACTTGACTTCCGCCATTTCAAACGGTGACGTGTGTCGGTGACGCATCAGATAGCGGATGAGGGCGCGGTCCTCGCGCGTCGCCACGGTGCCCTTTTGGTAGGAGACGCGGGCGGCTTCGACAATGGCGCCGTCGCTGCCCATGTGGTCCACGAGGCCAACGAAGCCGTGGTCGTGAATTTTGATATAGTGGCTAGGTAGCGTATCGGCTGACATGGCTTTCTCCAAGTGTGAACCCGTCAAAGGGTGGCTTGCTTTTCGGTGAAAACGGCTTCCAGATGGCGAGGCCATAGGTCTTGGCCTTCTTCACCATGTCCGTCGTTCCCTTGCCGCCGGGGAAGGCGACAAGGGCATCTGGTTTGCCTTCAGTGAGCATCCGCGTGTTGCGCTCGTGCCCCGCCAGCAGGCCGTGAGACTTCCAATTGGCGGGGAAGATGATTTGGTGGACGCTATGCACCAACGCCCAACGCCCCGCTTGGCTATCGGCGCCGGTCGCCCCTCCGTGGATGAGGGCGCCAATGGCGTATTGCCTGTGCAACTGGCTTAGCACGTCAAGCACTAGCGCCGCCTCATCAAAGTGCCGCCCGCCGGTTACGAGGAGACGCATATTGTTGGTGAAGCCTTGGGGGTTAGTCATCCCGCCGTGCCATCTTGCTTCTGCGTCGCCAAGGGAATGGACTTACGAAGTGCTGCGATCACTCCGGCGGCAACCTTGTCGCCAAGGTGGTGCCGGGCGTGCTTCAGCAACTTGCGGAGTTTGTTGCGGTCCCGCCTGCCTTCGTTCTTATAGACCTTGCACTTTTCGGCGTTGCGGCCTTTGTTGGTCTTAGCCATTGGTTCACCTCTTCGTTAAAAAAACCCTAAGTATCGGTCTCGTTTGGCCGAGAAATCACGCCGATATTCTTTACGATTTTGGTGCGCTTTTCTGTTTCGATTTTGACAGCTAATTGTTCAGCAGCATACAGTGTCGACCGAGTGTTAATTACGGGCATATGCCATATAGGCAACCAAAAAGATCGCATTTGGACTTCAAAACCAAGATAGTTATCTCGCACAATACGATACTGGCGTTCTCCAGGTTTTGGCCATGGAAGCCGCTTAAGGGTTTCGGTCATCTACTTGAACCTCTGTCTGATTGCGTCGGCTACCTCATCGGCGCCGTCTGACTTGCCTTCTAGGTGACTATCAGATTTGAAGCCTGCGCGCCATTCTTTTAGGTATTCGTAGGCTATTTCTTCCGCGAGTTTGGCGCACTCTTGGGCGATGACGGCGATGGCCGCGCGTGCCGCCTGCTCGCAATCATAAAGCCCTATGTCCATCGGCATTTCGTCGCAGATGGCGCGTTGGACTTTGGCTAGTAGGTTGGTCATGGCTCAAGGCCCCTTCGCAGCGCAATCAATCTCAAGCAGGTCAGCCAGAACCTCCCGCCACGCTTTTTCGTCCATAATATATCCGAGGGCTTCGGCGCCATCGTCGCATCGCACAACAGCTTCCGCAAGATCACGGATGATGATTTTCCTCACGTATTCGGATTCTAGGCCCCACTCTTTTGCCCACTTCACACCTTCAGACACAATGTAACTGCTACGTCCTATCGTGTATCGGATAGCGCAAAGCGCCATTAACTCGGGGTTTGTCATGTCACACCTTTTTTTGGTTTCGAATGGCGGCGGCAATGGATTTGGCTTGTGCCGATCCCGGCGCAACGGTGCCGATGCCGCCTACAAACCATTCATGGTTCTCGGCAATTTCCGCCGCCTGTTCAAGAACCTCGTTTCGGATCAGCGGTGCTGCGGCAGCAAGCGCCGCGCGCATAGCAGATTCAGAAGTGCGCCACTCGTTTTCGGTATAAGCGGCCATCGCTACGACCACGGCATCGTCTAGGTTCACCCCGCCCTCCGCATATCCGCAAGCGCTCGCGTCAAGTCCATCGACTTACGACGCAACGCGCCGGTCAGCTTGCCAGAGTCGATGCGCTTATATGCGCCGCCATCTCGCATTTCGATGGTGCGCTCCGTCGCCAAAACAACGCTTGCGAGCTTAGTAAACTCCTTGGCTAAGCGTTGGGCGGTTTTGATATTTTCGGCGTTCATTGGTTTGACTCCCTATCCGTTACTTACTTTCGCAAGTTCAGACTCTACCCCATACCGCTCCGGCGCGCAACGCTGAAGAACACGCAAAAGCGTGTCCGGGTCGGTTTTCATGTAGATTGCCGTTGTGCTGACACTCGCATGGCCCATCAGGTCCGCCAAGGTCCGAATATCCCCGCCGCTCTGGTAGATATGAGTTGCAAAACTATGGCGCAGGCTATGCGGCGACGTGGTTTCTGGCAGGCCGATTTCCTCGCGCAACCGCTGCATCATGCGGCGCAAGTCGCGGTCGGAGAAGCCGTCAAAAAGCAATATAGTCGGGGTGCGTTGGGTTCGGTAGGTCTCTAGCGCCTGCGCCACAACAGGCAGCAAAGGCACAAGCCGTTCCCGCCTCCCCTTGCCTATGACGCGCAAAACCCCGCCGGTCAGGTCTACATCCGCCGGTAGGCTTAGAGCCTCGGCAGCACGCAGGCCCGCGCCATACAGCAGCAGCACAAGGGCGCGCTCGCGGGCGATTTGCCAGGAAGGTCGGTTGGGAGTGGGGCGGGAGGCGTAGCTGACAAGCGCCTGGGCTTGGTCTTGGTCCAGCGCCTTGGGCACGGAGGCAGGGCGCTTGGGGCCGCGCAGGCCCTTGGCAGAGGCGATCAGGACTTCCGCCCCCGGCGCCTTGACCTTCTGCAAGAATAGGGCAAAGGACCGGATTGCCGCCACATGGCGCAAGCGTGTCGTCGGCTTGGCGTTGGGGCCAAGTGAGGCGAAATAGGTGCGTAGGTTGGCAGGCGTGGCGGAGAGGAGGGGCGTCGGCGCCATGGCCTGCTCTGCTGATTTGAGAGTTTGGCTGTAGGCCCGCAACGTCAGTGGGCTGAAATTGCGGGCCGTCAAGTGGTCAAGGAACTCGCGGATCATGGCCAACTCCGTTTGCCTGCCATGTCTTCCAGAAAAGGGCGGGAGTCGAGAGTTTGATGATGTCGCCCATGTGGTCGGCGGCCACATGAAAGCCTCGGGCCTTGAGGAAGTCATGGACTGCCTGCCAAGCAGGTGTCATCTTGTGGCGCGATACGCGAAGGTGCTGCGTCGCGCTGATATATTTGTTGAAGTCAGCCATTTAGGCGGCGCCTTTCCTGATCTTGCGGATGCCCTTAGTGGCGTGAAGGTGGTATTCGACGCCATCACGCTCGAACGTCGAGATAATCCGCCGGTTGCGTTCCCCCCGAAACTTGGCGGACGCGGGGCCGGGAGTGTGCTGGGTGCGCTTTTCCCAGGGCGGGAAATCAGCGACGGTGACGGGGAGGGGTTTGGGCACGTCTACTCTCCTTCAACTTGAGCGAGGATGTTGATAGCATGGCGGTGTGCCCGCGCAAAGGCCGGATTGGCGTCCTCGTCATATTCCGGCAGGTGCAGAAGCAGGTCATGCAGCGACGCCTTCATCGCGTCATACAGAGGCAGCGAAGCACTTTCGGCCTTCTCCCGCTTCTTGCGCTCCGGCTTGGCGCCGGTTACGACTTCGGCAACCGTGGTGGCCGTCGCCTTCTTCTTGCCGCGCGCCTTGGCCGTCTCGGCTGCTACCGTCAGGACTTCCGCCGCCTGTTCGGTGCCTTGGTCCTTGATCGTCTCGATTGCGAGCGTGGCGGATACTTGGCCCGTCGCCACAAGCTCCTGAATCGGCTCGGGCGCCGCCTGCAAATCAATATACTTGCTGACCTGAATTTGCTGCACGCCCGTCCGCCGGGCAATCTCCGCCTCAGTCCAGCCAAGGTTGAGAAGGCGCTTGTAAACCTGCCCCTGCTCCAGCGGGGAAAGGCGCTTGCCGCCGTTGCGAATGATCTGCGAAAGCAGCCGGTCCTTTTCGTCGCTGCCCTTCGGTTCGGTCTTGACGGGGATGGAACGGATTTCCGCGCCATATTCTTCGATAGCCCGCAGCGTGGCGAGAAGGCGGCAATGGCCGTCCGTCAGAACCGGCTTGCCGCCGTCCATATAGACGGTCAGCGGCTCTTGCACGCCGATAGCCGCAATCGACTTGGCGAGTTCATCGACATGCGCCTGATTGTCCGGGTCGCGCATGTCGCGGCTATTCCAGCCGGGCTTGACGGTGATGTTGTAGGGGTTGAGGCGGAACAGGTCGCTGCGGTCGGTGGCGATTGCCTTGAGACCGCCTGACTTGGCTTCCGCCTCGGTCTTGAGGGCCTGGGCAGCGGTGCTGCTCGGGGTGGTGTAGGTGGCAAAATCGAACGACATGGTTTTGTGTTCCTTGGTCTGGGTTTGGTTAGGCTTCTACGAAATTGGCGCTGCCGTCAAGTCGATATTTGACGTTGGGCTGAATGTTGTTTTCGCCAACGTAAGCAATGGCGAGGCGCCGCCGGTTGTTGCGGTCGTAGTAATAAATCTGGAGCATACCGCCCTCGCCCGCCGTTGCCGTGCCCCAGTTGCCCGCCGTTGCCGTGCCCCCGAAGCCCGCCATTGCCGTCCCCCGGTAGCCCGCCGTTGCCGTGCCCCAGTTGCCCGCCGTTGCCGTGCCCTCGTCGCCCGCCGTTGCCGTGCCCCCGTAGCCCGCCGTTGCCGTGCCCCCGTAGCCCGCCGTTGCCGTGCCCTCGTCGCCCGCCGTTGCCGTGCCCCGGTTGCCCGCCGTTGCCGTGCCCTCGTAGCCCGCCGTTGCCGTGCCCCTGTTGCCCGCCGTTGCCGTGCCCTCGTCGCCCGCCGTTGCCGTGCCCCTGTTGCCCACGACCGCAACGCGCTTGTTTTCAACCGCGACGTTGGCGCCGATCACGGCGGCGTCAGGATAACGCGCCTTGACGATGGCAGCGGCTTCAAGTCGGCTGCCAGCAAAAATGACATGGGCGGCAGGGAACTTGACCTTTCCCTCAAGGTCTACGTAGGTTTCAACTTCCGCCACGAGCCACACGGCGTCGCTACTCCAATCCGCGAGGTCGCCGTCTCCTTCGCCTCTGAGGAAGCCGTGGAGACCGTTGCCGCACTCAGGCGCCGGGTTCCAATCAGGCGCGGCGACGTGGCCAGAGCGCGGCCACTTGAAGCCGTAGCGTGAAGTCATGTCGGCGTTGCAGGTGCGGAGGATGAGATGCTTTTCAATCATTGGTTTGGCGTCCTTCTCTGCCTTGTGGTGGTTCTCTTGTATCCATAACGGCCCAAGACGTCAACCTATTTTTCAGGGCCGGGCGCGAAAAAATAAATCAAAATCGACGCCAAGCAAGGCCCGCAGCTTGCGCCCCGTGATCTTGGCGTGCTTCCACGCCACATGTGCCTTGCGGTCAAGCGGCGAGGCGCCCATAGTCTTACAGTAGCCGTCGAAACCCATATCCGCCGCCTCGGTCTCGCGCAACAGCAAGTGGAGAACTTCCGCCGTTTGAGGCTCAGACTTTCGCCCGCGCTCCACGAAAAAATCAAAAGAGGCGGTGCGGCCCTGGTAAAGAAGCGTCACCTTGTATTGGTCGGCGTGGCAGAGCTGCCACGTTGTCCAATGCTCTTTCTTTGACGTGACAAGGCCCTTGGTGCAGGAAATTTTAACATCCTTGCAAAGCCGGTCAAAGTCCATTTTCGTTTCCTTCCATGAGTGCCGCCCGCGCCAAGCCAACCGCCTGCCGTGCGCGGGTCAGGTGTTCGGTGACATCCTTCCGCCGGTTGGCGCTTAGTGTCAAGCGGTCAATCGCGGAAAGCATTTCCGTTATTTCCAGCCGGTAGCCTTCCAGCGTTCGGGCTAGAGTCTGAGCGTTCGCCTTAGCCATGTGCCTGCGCCCCTTCTAGGAGTGGAGAAGCACATAAGCCACGGACCTAGCCGCACGGTCAAGCCGCCTCGGTGTTTCAGCATGTAGGGGCCAAGGGCGTAGCGGTCAGGGAGTTTACGAAAAGTCAGCATTGAACCGCACCCGGAAGTGCCCCTTGATGTTATAAAGCGCCTGAAGGGCTTCGGGCTGGGGCAAGATAGAGATGTGCCATTTCCAGCTTGCCGAGCCGATGGCGGCGAAGATGACGTTTTCCGAGTTCGGGATTTCGTGGAAGCAGGCGCCGCCGTGCTTTTGCGTGTAACTGCAATAATCCCAAAGATAGGACGAAAGCAGAAAACCGATTTCCTCCGCCGGGAGGAGTTCAAGAACCGTAAGCCATTCCGCTTCGCTTTGTGCGGCTCCCATCGCCTTCCGCATTAATTCTAGGGACCGGCTAGGGTTTGAGGCGCGAAGGCTTGCGCCCTCTTCGCATAGCCGGATGATTTCCAGGTGTCGGGGGTTCATCGCTTGGGGTTCCTCTCTCGGTAAAAGACGTGTTTGCCGATCTGGCCGGTTCGCTGCAAGTGCCGCCAGTTGGGTTTGACGTAGGCGGCGTGGAAGTAAGTCGCCCCCTTGGCCTTGTCCGGTAGCCCCTTGAGGGCAAAGGCGGCGACTTGCTGCGCTATGGCCCATTGCAACGGGTCTTTGGGTTTGGAGAGTAGGCGGGGGTTGCAGGCCCATGAGAATTGACAGGTGTTGCCTTTACGCTGGTAGACGATGGCGCAAAGCGTTTGCGGGTGCTTCGGGGACTGCCGCCGGTTCAGGACCACTTGCGCCACCGCAATCTGTCCGTTGATCGGTTCGTTTCGTGCCTCGTAATAAATGGCTTCGGCTAGGCATGTTGCCTCCGCAGGCGCGGAGGCAACAAGCATAACGGCGAGGGCGCTAAGGGCTGCGTGATGGGGCATTATTGTGCCACCACTGGCGCAAGCTGCGAAGGAAGCGGGCCACGTCGTCGGGGATCGTGGTCGCGCCGGTTTGCCATTGGTAGATTGTGGAATGGCTGCCATAGCCGAACAGGTCGGCAATGTTACGCTGCGAAAGCCCGATGGCGCGAAGTTCCGTCAGGGTCTCGCGGAGTTCTTCCCGGTTCATTAGGAAATCCTCCAGATACGAATGCCGCCGTCTACCTTTCGACTCGCATAGCGAAAGCCGGTCTTTTTGGCGTGGTAGATCATGAGGCAGGAAAGCACGCGGCGGCGGGCCTTGGCGTTCTTGGCCGTGGTGGGGGCCAAGAAACTGTCGCCAATGGCCAGGGCGGTGAATGGGAGTTTTGGGCGCGCTCCCGTGCTGCGGGCCTTGGGCGGAAGGGGGATGTTGCTTTCGATCTTAATCATGGGTTTTGTCCTTTGGTTAGGTGGTGGGGACCGGCTGGCCGTCACGGTTGAGGGTGTAGAAAGTATCTGGTTCGATACCGTCGCGCCCGACGATCCCGGCCCAAACGTGAAGGATGGCGCCGGTTGAGGGGTCGCGATAGACAAGGAACAGGGCGCATCCGATCTTGCCGCTTGCCTTGCCTTCGTGGCCGGAGGCCAAGGCCGTTGAGGCTTCGCCAAGAGCCTGCGAGGCCCCGTAGGGGCCAGACGCCTGCGCGGCGCCTTGGAAGCCCGACGCCTGCGCGGCGCCTCGGTCGCCCGACGCCTGCGCGGCGCCTCGGTCGCCCGACGCCTGCGCGGCGCCTCGGTCGCCCGACGCCTGCGCGGCGCCTTGGAAGCCCGACGCCTGCGCGGCGCCTTGGAA
>ERZ869929.33-NODE-33-length-73847-cov-21.874011_pt1 | contig 73847 bp, 105 predicted proteins | sample MGYA00579312_ERZ869929 | MGnify/ENA primary metagenome ERZ869929 (study PRJEB32216, sample SAMN09231818) | wastewater metagenome | place: USA: Maryland | collected 2016-08-09 | study: EMG produced TPA metagenomics assembly of the PRJNA472060 data set (Reclaimed... | reverse complement strand
ACGCCCAGGTGGGAGACAACGCCCGGGTGGGATACAACGCCCAGGTAGGAAACTACGCCAAGGTGGGAAACAACGCCCAGGTGGGAAACTACGCCCATGTGGGAGACAACGCCCAGGTGGGAGACAACGCCCGGGTGGGAAACTACGCCAAGGTGGGATACAACGCCCAGGTGGGAGACAACGCCCAGGTGGGATACAACGCCCAGGTAGGAAACAACGCCCAGGTGGGAAACTACGCCAAGGTGGGATACAACGCCCAGGTGGGAGACAACGCCCAGGTGGGATACAACGCCCAGGTAGGAAACAACGCCCAGGTGGGAAACTACGCCCATGTGGGAAACTACGCCCATGTGGGAGACTACGCCCAGGTGGGAGACAACGCCCGGGTGGGATACAACGCCCAGGTAGGAAACTACGCCCATGTGGGAAACTACGCCCAGGTGGGAGACAACGCCAAGGTGGGAGACAACGCCACGGTGGGAGACAACGCCCAGGTGATTAAGAGTCTATTTATTACCGGCTCGAAACACACTGTCACATGGTATTCAAATGGGTATATAAATATAGGTTGTCATCTTCTGACTATTGAAAAATGGCTTGAATCTGGTCTTGAAGTGGCCAGAAAAGAAGGGTATACCGATCTGGAAGTTGAGGAATACCGTGATTACGTTCTGTTTTGTCAAAAATTACAGAGTAAAGTATGACAACAGCCGAAGAACTATGGTCCTCCGCGGACTTCATTAACACCAGATTGGCAGAACAAGCCATGTACCGTGACGGGCTACTGGATAGATTCTATTCGGGGAAGATAGACGGACCGAGGTATGTCGAATTGTACGACAGCCAGGAGACGGTGACCCGTAGGTTGATTGACCGGTTGAATGAGTTAATCCGAATTGAATTCCCAATACAGGATGAAATTTGGCCTAGTCGTAGATGGAATCATGATCACACAATTTCCCAGGACCAATCCGGATGATCTCCTATCGCAAACGCACCCCTGCCGATCCGCTTCTAGTCCTTGCATGCTGGCCCGTGGCCTGTAAGCGCCAGGACCTGACCCCAAATGAACTCCTAGTGCTTATTACGATCCACGTACTCCAAATGCAGGGAAACACCATGCCTTCGGCAAGTGAGGTGGCAGGTAGTATGGGTTTTGTAGAGCCTACTGTGATTGCTTACCTGAAGGTTTGTTCTACGCTTGGGTACGTAGAGAAACACGGATCGCTGTACAACGTAACAATGAAAGGTGAGTACGTTATTCGTGGACTACAAACTATTATAAGTCGGATGATGAACCAGGGTAGATTAACTAGGTGGAAGAAACCGGACACAAAAGAATTTTTACGTAAATCAACAAAATGAAATTAAAATACACCGTATTCTACCTAAAACCCATCCCTGGCACAAACGACCTCCAGGTACACCAGGCGACTTTTCGTAAAGAACAATCGGCCTGGACTTTCGCTAGGAAATATCAAACCGAAGTTATAACTTTGACCAAATGATACACTGGCTTATTGTACTTGGATGCACCGTTGTTTTCTGGTTTGTATACGCCGGGATCGTTCTAACTTTTGAATATTTAAAAACATGGCTTACATCAAGAAACCGAAGCTAACCGAAGAACAGGCTAAAAAGTACCTGGAGGCTAAGGATGAGTCTAAACGTAATAGGAAGAGGATTACGAGGAATAAGTTAAAAACAAAATGGCTCACACAAACCATTTAAAAATATGACCAACCGGGCCAAAGCAAATAAATAATTTAAGATTGTTCTTGCTTTTGTCGTAAATCAAGTGTAGATTGCCGCTTTAAAAACAACTAAAAAACAACATTATGTCAGGTGTAAACAAAGTAATAGTTCTGGGCCGTCTGGGCCGTGATCCAGAGGTAAGAAGTCTTGACAACGGTGCCCAGGTAGCCAATTTCCCGGTCGCGGTGTCGGAGTCGTACAAGGACAAGACCACGGGTGAGAAGAAAGAGGTAACCGAGTGGTTCAACATCGTGCTGTGGCGCGGTTTGGCCGAGATAGCAGCTAAGTATCTCCATAAGGGGGACCAGGTGTACATCGAGGGAAAGTTGAGAGCCAGGTCATATGAGAAGGACGGGGTAACGAAGTACGTTACTGAGGTGGTTGGAGACCAACTGCAGCTGATTGGCGGTCGTTCTACGGAAAGGCCGATCCAGGGTGCGACTACTCCAAATGATGGACCAAAAGACGACACTTCAGACCTACCTTTTTAGGATGGAATGTTTTATTATTCCATTTTGATTACATTTGCGTATGCAAAAATGTATATCATGCGGAGTCAATAAACCATTAGTGGAATACTACAAACACTCCGGGATGGGTAATAACCATCTTGGAGTGTGTAAAGAGTGTTGCAGGACTAGGGCTAAAAATAATCGTTCTGTAAAATTACAGGATCCTAATTGGGTTGAGGCAGAGAGAGAGAGGTGTAGAAAGAAAGCCTTGAAGGAATACTACGCCGGTAAACGTCCAACACCAGAAAATAAACGCAGGTACACATCATCTTATCGTGATAAATACCCTGAAAAGGAAGGGGCAAAATCTTCTGCACGGACTGTAAAAACAAATAAAGGTGAACATAGGCACCACTGGTCTTATAAAAAAGAAAACTGGAATGATGTTATTATTTTGCCGGCAAAGGACCACTTACTCATTCATAGGTATCTTAAATATAATCCAGTTGAATTTTACTACATGACTATGGCCGGAACCCATCTGGATACAAGAAAAAAACACGAAAAATTCATCAAATCAATATTAAAAGCAGAACTATGGAAAGGGAAATAAAAAAACTACCGGACAACATCACACACTACGCACAGTTGAAAAACAGTGACTATATCGGTGCGTGGGATTTGCCTGAGGACGGATCGGCTGTTAAAGTCACGATCGAAATCCTGGAACTGGAAAACGTGTACAACATGGGTTCCAGAAAAAAGGAGTGGGTCAATGTAATCAAAATGAAGGGCCGTAAAAAAGCGTTCATTGTGAACAAGACCAACCTGGCTTCAATCGCATCCTGGCACGGGAACAATCCTAAGGGATGGGCCGGGAAAGAAATCGATCTTATACGTACCACGACCTCACTCAAGGGTGATACCGTGGAATGTATACGGGTTGTTAAGAACGACCGTAAGAAGGTTAAAGACGCATCCAACCAGGCAGCAGCAGCGGCCCAGTAGATGTTCATTCTGGAAGTTCTGAGGCCTGGTCAGGAACCGCAGTTGAAAGACTACTACCGGGCCTCAGAATGTACAGATGCTATTCTTAGAATAGATCAAAAATTCGTAGAACAATCCTGGACAGGTACGGCAGAAATGCGCACCGAATCCGGAGTAATAATCGCCAAAGTAGAACTTAATGACCACAATAGAATCACTTGAGAACAGCCTGGACATACTCCGCCGTCAATCATCGAAGCTGGAGAAGTACCTGGAGATGAGGCAACCAAAGTCAAGAAAAGAAGGGGCGGCAATAAGTCGATTGTTCTACCCGAAGTTGGAGGGCCAGTGCAGGAATCTGATTGAAGCCACGGCCAGTCACACGCTTGACTTCGGTTTTAGCGAAAGATCGGATTACGTTAAGGACAAAGTCTTTGGGATATTAGGGATTGTAATTGGGGAGGATATATGACATATCAAACTATTATCTACGGCTCTCAATTTGTGTCAACCGATATTAAAGAAAAGGTTAGGGAAGGATGGGCGGTATTCTTTTTAGCCAACCACGCCGGGTGCACCATTGTGACGTATGTGAGGCCCCTGTAAAACAAAAAGTGCCCCGACACCACTCGGAGCACCTACAAGGCAGAACCTTGATTTCGTAAACAGTAACAAAATTACAACAATGGCAAACAATGAAGAGAGCGCCAAACTTTAGAATAAAAGGATCCGAATCAGACATTTTGTGGCTAAGAACCCGGCTGGAGGATAAGGTTTTTTATGGTTCTCCTGATGGTTGCCATTACTGGACTGGACACACGGTAAATGGTAGGTATGGACACATACGATTTAAGGAAACAATGGTTCTTGCGCACCGCGCCGCCTACACCATTTATGTGGGAAGAATACCAGATAAAATGGTAGTCATGCACTCCTGTGACAATCCTCTTTGCGTTAACCCGGCCCATCTATCGGTAGGAACTCAGGGCGATAATATAAGAGACACGGTTAAGAAGGGTAGGCATAATCCCGCCAGTACTTTCGGCACACTCAGCGGAAGGAGTACAAACCTGACAGATGATGATGTAAGAGCAATAAGAAAAGAGTTAGAGTCTGGAAAATTTCAGAGAGTTATTGGCAAAAAGTACGGCATAAGGCAACCGCAGATTAGTAGAATAAAAAACAGATTATCCTGGCCCCACATATGATAAAAAAATATCCATACAAATCTCACAAGGAGTTTCTAGAGTTGCGCAGGCACCTACAAGGTAGAGATACCAATGATCAATATCGTATTGGTGGTTCTAACATTGCCACTATTTACTCCAACGGTGACAAAATAGGCGCTAACGAATATGCATCACCAACTGTATTCTTTTTTAGTGAGTGCGGATTCCATGTCAGGGAAGATATCCAGTCATTGCCAATGAGTAGGGGCAACGTCCAGGAGCCAGTTATTTTTGAGAACTATTGGAAGTTAACCGACCCAGAGCATCCGGTACCCGAGGCTTGGCTTAATAATTTCCATGGAGAAAAAATCGAGTACCGGACAGCAAAGAAGGCCAATGCTATTTATGTGAACGATAAGTACCCATGGATAGCCGTGTCCCCGGACTACATATTTCCCATGTCAAAGTATAACCCCCGGGGCGTATTGGAATTAAAATCACCGACCAGTAGGGCAATTGAAAAATGGGAAGCCGGTACGCCGGTCGCTTACGTTGTCCAGACATACGCACAGATGCTTGTTCTTGGATTAGGATACGGAGAATTGTTCCAGGTTGTTGATGCTACTGAGCCGCAGCTATTCCAGTTCCATGAGAATAAAGGAATCGAAAAAAACATTATCGATTCGTCTAAGGATTTTGTCGAGCGCGTATTAGCCGGAAAGAAGATTGTTTATGGTATAGGAACAGAATTACAAAAAGAACAGGCCCTGGCCAAGTTGGCCCCCGTTGATGATGGCTCACCTTTCTATACTCAATTTTTGAAAGAGCGCCACAAACCTGAGAATGCAAAAGCAACCGTCCCAGGAACGGGCGAACAACTTGAATTAGTCTTAAAGTACCTCCGGCAGAAAGCAAAGATCGGAGTTGCTGATCGTTCATTGCTCAGGAAAGAAAATATAATCCGAGGCTGGTTCTCGGGCGGAATTGGTTCAATTGATTTCGGTGACCTGGGTAAGATCGGCTGGGTAGATAAGCTCAGTGTGAATAAAAACATTCTCAAAAAATACAACCTAAATGAAGATCCTACTTAGTTTATTGTTACTAATATCCTGTGAATTAGTAACAGCCCAGAAGATAACTGGCTCCAGCGTATGGATAACTACCGTACAAAGTGACACCACATACACCGAGTACAAACACGTAACCATGGGGTCTCTAAGGGATAAGATATGCATAGATGTCGGTTATCTATTTTGTTTGTACGATTTAAAGACTGAAAAATTCGAAATAGGTATCACAAAGGACCTGATTATGATTGGCAATAATTCTATATCAGAACGTTACCAGATAAGGCAGGTGATTTCATCAGATGGGTTCACCATGTGGATAACTAATTTGGATAAAGGATTCCCGCATTGGGTAATTTCAACACGTAAACCAGAAGAAAGATGAGCGTAAATTATGCTGACTTGCTCCTTGATAGTGCGCTTGAGTATAAATTAAAGGAGTCACATAAACGAGAAACGTATTGGAAAGAGCAATACCATGATTTTGTTGGTAGGGCCTGTGATAAAAAACAGGAATTAGATAATGTAATTGAAAATCTCAGGTCTCAATTAAAAATTGAAATAGATGCCAATGACAGACTAAGGGCCGCGCTGAAGCACAAAACCCTGGACCTATCCCAAAAACCTGAATTTGATGTTGATGTCAAAGTCACTGTAACTCCCCGGTAGCCAAATAACCGCTATATTTGTGGTTAATCACAATAAATAGAAATGGCTGAAGATTTCAGTGGCCTTAGGGGATTCGCGCAAGTCGTGCCTGTCACTCAAAACCAAGGCAACCTTTACTCCCTGGCCCGTTTAGCTCAACAAAAAGACCTGGCTGATCGTGACTTTCAACAGAAGCAAAAAGATTCGGCTGTTAAGGCTTATTCCGAAGCCGCTTCTGGTCTGTACGTAGCAAAAAATCTTGACCCCATTCTACAGGAGGCACAGAAGGACTCGTTAATGAGTACTTACAATGCCATGACTCAGATAAATAAAACTGCGGCCATGACTGGTAATTACTCTAACGCAGGAACATCCATCATCGACGCCAAAAGAAATCACGATACATTTGCCCAGGGACTAGAGTCAATAGGGACCGCAGCTAAAACTATTCAAGATCAATTGCTTGCTGACAAAACTGACCAGTACAATCGTGAGACGGTTGGTTCTGCGCTTAGGGATCTTGAAACTAAGGCTTTAATCCGTGACGGTCAAGGCAAGGTGACCGGTATAAACTACGAGGAGGCGGCTAAGATTAGTAAGTTGTTTGATAACCCTGAAGCTTACAACGACGCAACGCTGGCCAAGAATTTTGTAGGTAAGCTTGGAGAAATATCAGTCGCCCAGCAGGAGGAGAACTCATCTGCGTATTTCACAAAAGGGCAGACATTCACCAACGGACTGTACGAAACAAACGCCGACGGCAGCCCGAAGGTAGATGCCAACTACGGTAAGCCAATTCCTAAAGCCACACCAGAAGCAGTAGCGCTGTGGGATGGTGAGCGCGGATCGATCGAAAGCAAGAAGCTCGATAGTTGGGCAAAATCAATCACGCCTGAAGGTAAAAATTGGGAAGACTATCGTGGTGAGGCATTCAAAAAATTTGTTGTAAATCAATTTGGTAAGTACAAGGCTGAACCAACTAAGATCAATGAAAAATCTGGTGAGGTAGCTAAACGTGCCGATCAACAAGCATTAGAAGTAGAGCGGTATGACAACGTGCGTAAATTAGTATTTAGCCCTGGAAAAGATTCAGAAGCATTGTTATCACAGTCCTTTGATCCATCTGGCCGTATCCGCGCTAAGTATGTGTACGAAGGCGGCGAACAGGGTAGTGGAAAGGTAATTGCAATTCAGATCGATCGTCGTGAACCAACTACCGAAGAAAACGCAGTTGGTAAAACTACACGTACCGGATTATCCGACTGGCAGAAGTTTGAAACTATACCGATTGGCACCGAGGGTGATAAAGAAGCGGCACTACCTAAGATCAACGCGATATTTAACTCAGCTGACCCAGCTAAGTCCAATGTAAGCGGCGATCGATTCATGCAGATACACAAGAGTAAAAAGCCGATTGATGTCGGGTTTAAATGAATCCAATACTAGAAAATATTTATAACCTTCTTAAGAGTCAGAACGTAAAAGTTCCTGATACTCATGAAAGTTTTGCATCGCAAATGCAGGCCGATCCTAAGATATCGCAGAACGTGTACGACTTGCTGTCTAAGCAAAACATAAAGTCATTTCCGCAATCTCACGACGACTTCCGAGCACAACTCTTCCAAAAAAAAAATCCAACCGGTTTTACAGTTGGGCAGCACGACTTCGAAAATACTTCTGGATCTGGTTGGACGTCTAGTGAGGAGGAGGCTCGGGTTAAGAGTTCTTTACTTGAGGGTGACAACGGTGTCGGTCGGTTGGCTTCAGCAGCAGGTACTTTCGATAAGTCAGCTGTTAGCGCTCTTGTAGGTATACCTAAAACATTTGCCATTGGGTTTAATAAAATCATCGGCGGGGATCTGGAACAAGACCAGCTGTACAAGGCTTCGAAGTGGGCTGAAAAATTAGCAGCTGAATCATTTCCAACAAACCCTAAGTACCAAGAAGAATTCCTGGCAAGTAAACTACCGGACGTAGCGGCAACTTTAATGATGTTCTTCATGGGCGGTAAGGCCGGACAAACTGCTCGTGCGGCTGATCTAGCAATACCATCTGCAACTCGTGCGGTACTTACTCAAACCGCAGAACATATTCCAACAGCATTCATGGCCAGTGCCTCTACAGCCGCACAGGAGTATCAAAATGCAATTAACTCCGGCGCTGATCAGGATACTGCATACCAAGCATGGGAACACGGGATGCTTACTGGCGTACCATTTTTACTTACTCCTACTTTCAAAGCATTCAACCAGGCGATTGGTGGTCCTCTGAAATTAACTCCAACTATTACCGGCCAGGCTATTGATGGCGGAATTACCGGATTCTTTCAAATGGGATCGTCCCAGGCGCTGGCTAATCTAGGTGCGCAAGAAACGTACGACAAGGTTAGGAAAATAACCGACGGCGTGATGGATGCTGGTGGTTCTGGCTTTGCTATAAACGGTGTGCTGTCAGGACTTATGGCGGCCCTTACTCATCATCCGTACGTGAACGATCCGATGATTGCCCAGTCTATTGAGTACGTAAAGGCCAAACAAAAAGTACTGTCAGATAATAACATCCGGAACACCGACTTCTATAAGTCAGGATCTAAGCCACTGGAAATGGTTGAGCAGGATGGGGTATGGGTACAGAAGGGTGATCTTGGTAAAAAAACAGCAGCATCTGGCGAGGTGAGTAAGCCCGCTCTAGGCTTAGAACAAGATAACCTGGGAATAAAAGCAGAAGAAGCTAAAAATGGTACAGCAGAAGAAGCTAATTTAAGTACGATGTCTACTTCTGAAATAGAGAAAACTATGTCAGATATTGAAACAGATAAGTCTCACTCTGCTAGATTTGCGGCTCTGGAAAACGAGATAAACAGAAGGGAACGATCAAGCGTTTTCGATGTATCTCTGGATGATGCCATGGTTGCTCTGAAGAAGTTGTCTGATAAGGAAAGGGATAAGCCAAATGGTTTCGGCCCAGAGATACATCCTGCCGACATTAAACAATCCATGTCAGTAATTACCAGATATAAAAATCCAGGCAAGCTTACTGATAATGATTTGAGAAACGACTTTAGAGAATCTATTTTTGGGAATCCTGATTCATGGTATGCTGACGGATTAAAACTGAGGGAATCTATTCGAGTTGCTTCTGATAGAGGAATTAATATACCTGAATTATCAAGCAAGATAGAGGCTGAATTCGTACGTGATGGATTTAGTGCAATAGACGCACATAAAACAGTAGTTAAAAAATTAAAATCAGTAGGATACTCAGTAGAACAATCGAATATTTCCGAATCAAATCGTATCACAAATGAACCAGTCACCGAACCAATACCAAGCAACGAACAACGGCAAACCGATATCAGACAAGGAGCGGAACCGGCTGTTGTTAATGCTCCAGGAGAAGAACCCGGTAATAAAGGAATTAATTCTTCGTTTAATAAAATAAAGACGCCCGAGGAGTTTAAGACCCATCTGCAGAACTCAGATTGGTCGATACTCACGGCAGAAAACAAGGGCGGAGTACAACAGTCAGATGCCGAAAATAAGGCTCAAAACGACAAGCTTGTAGAAAAATTACAAGCCATGGGATTTAACCCGGTCCCAGTTGAGGGCAAGTACGGTGGAAATCCTGAGCATAGTTTTTACGTACCTGGCCTTACACAAAAACAAGCTACTGAGTTGGGTAAGGAATTTGGTCAGCAGTCGGTGTTAACTCCAAAGGGATTGGTGTACGAAGACGGATCTGTTCATCCGGCTGATTTAAAAAACATCAACCTATCCTCAGAACAATCAGACTACTTCTCAAAGATAAACATCGGTGGTCAGGAAGTTAAGTTCAGTGTGCCAATAGATTTCGAAAATAAAATTCAAGAACATGCCATTCAAGAGCGAAGCACAACGCAAATTCCTGTGGGCGGAACATCCGGACGTAGCCAAGAGGTGGGCAGAGAAATACCCCAACCAGAAAAATCTGCCGAAACACAAGGTGAAGGTAACAAAGAAGAAGTAAAATTACTTTCTGACGAAGAGACCTCTGCAATTGTAAGTAAGGTCCTGTTGCCTGAGCTTAAGGAGACAACAGTCACCGTTAAGCGTCCGGATGGTACTGAAGTCAAGATGAAAGCAAAGGACGCGTACGTAGAACACAAAAAGCTTTACAAGAAGCTGAACGATAAGAAATTTTTAGACTGCTTAGAGAAATGACAAGCGACGAATATTTAGAAAAGGAAGCGTTAGATGAGAGCCTAGCCAATACCAGAAGTATAGCTACGGTACAAACTGTAGCGGCACTGGTTGAAACCTTGAATGATGCTGTTGAGAAACTCCAGGAGAATGATGAGAAGCGAGTGTTCTACGACAAGGATCTTGGCAAAACTATTTCTGAAGCGCTGCAAAAGGTATCCACATCCTTGTCAGATGTTGCAAAGTCAAACGGCTTTCATGAGATAAGGAGACAACACGAATCATTTATTAAAGCCAATGAGCAAAATCAACGGGCATTTACTGCGCTTATTGCAGAAATCAGTGCGCAGAACAAACAACTGTTATCTGCCGTAACAACTGATAACGACCACGATATTGTCCTGGCTATAAATGAATCTAACGCGCTGATTGCAAAAGGACTCAAGCAAGTAGATTACACAAATGTCCTGGAGAGTATTTCTAAACGTCCATCAGAGTGGAAGTTCGATGTCGTGTACAGGGATGGTCCAAATAACAGGGTAGATCACATAATAGCCAAGGCAAAGATCTAGCAATAGTCGTAAATTTGACAAAATAACAGATATTCAGTACCTTACAACAAAATCATGAGCAAGAGCAACACAACAGAAAACGATACACTTGACGCAATCCTAAGGGCTGTAGACCCATCGTGGAGATCAGGTGCAAGCAGGTATATAGCGCTTTACACATCAGACCCTGGTGAAGCTGGTACGGCACCAACCAATGAGTCTGCGTACGGATCTTATGCAAGAGTTGCTGTAACTGCGGCCACCGGTTTTACTGCAGCCTCCGGTGGTTCAAGTTCAAACACCGGTTTGATACAGTTCCCAGAGTGTTCTTCCGGATCTGAAACTATTACCCACTGTGCGATCGTAACAACATCAAGTGGCGCTGGACAGATATTATACTCAGGCGCGTTGACTGCATCTAGAGCCATTTCTACAGGAATTCAACCCATTTTTGCAATTGGTGCCCTGGTCGTGACCGAGGATTAATTTTAATGAGTACTAATAATGATGTGTTTTATGTATACATTCACAGGTGCCCAATAATAGGGTCCATAAGATATATTGGAAAGGGTAGTGGAGGCAGAGCATTTGTTATTAAGTCTAACCGACACGGCCACCATAAGAATTGGCTAAACAACTTACTAACAAGGGGACTTAGCCCAAAAATAGAGATAGTTACAGGCGGACTGTGTGAGAGTGATGCATTCGATTTGGAGCAATTTCTGATATCTGAGGTTAAGGGGATAAATGATGTAATTAGGTTTGACTTAACAAATTTAACAAACGGTGGTGATGGCATTCCTGGGTACACCCATCTCGATGAGACAAAGGCAAAGCAATCAGTATCGGCGTATAAAAGAAGTGTAACTGATAATTGCGCTGGAGTTTCATTTGATAAAAGATGCCCTAAAAATCCATGGGGAGCCCGGATAACAGTAAGCAAGGGAAAGCGTAAATACCTTGGTTACTTTAAAACAAAGGAAGAGGCTGTTAATGCTTACAAAAACGAATTAAAAAATGTACTTCTGCTCAAAATGTAAATTGGCGGTAATTGTTCTGCCAAACGAGAAACCTATAAAAGCATGTACATGTAAAGCGCCGATTGTTGCTGGCATGACTGCCACCGCACATGGTCAGGGTTCAGTTAAGTCATGAGCGGACTTCGAACCATTGGTGATGTGATTGATGCCGAACTTTCTGGTAAGGTACGGGATTATATTTGGCGCAAGACACCATCCCAGGCTACAGTAGCTAGATTATGGTTTGATCTGTCAATGTCACCTGGTATGCCACCGCCTCAGTACTACATTGGGGCTATAACTACCGCCACGCAGTTAAAGCAGTCCACAGACGGTGGGCTGTACCATGGGCCAGCGGTGTCTCCGTCGGAGAAGTTTTTAAGGAAGGTAACTACGATGGCCAACGCGGCTACCGCGCTGCCGATGAATGCCATACTGTGTGATTACCTTATGTTCTATCCGTTCATTGACGAAGGAACTACGGATCAGCAGAATATGACGAATGTTCTAACGTTACCGAGATACACCGACGGCGTAGGAGTTCAGGTTATGGCCATCACAACCAACGCCGGAACCGGTGGGCAGCAGTTCTTCTTCACCTACACCAACTCAGACGGAGTTAGTGGTAGAACAAGCCAGACCGTTACTCAGAACACATCTACCGCAGTGGGAACTGTAATGGGAAGCAATACTAATGTGATCAACGCAAGTAATCCGTTTATTGGCCTGCAGTTAGGTGACAGTGGAGTCAGGAGTATTGAAAGCGTTACCATGTTGGGAGTCGACACCGGACTGTTTGCGCTTGTTCTCGTCAAACCGCTGGCGCAGATTTGTTTTAGAGAAATTACAGTAGCAAACGAGAAAGATTTTCTTGTACCTACTCAGAATATTATAAAAATAGTTGACGATGCCTTTCTTGGATTTGTCTGCCTACCGATGGGATCATTGGCGGCAACTGTTCTTCGTGGGGACTTAAAAGTGATTTGGACCTAAATAAAATAACATGCCTGGTTTTGCAAGTAACGATCAAATTATAAACGCCCTAAGTCTCGGACAGAAGTTCGACGCGTCTTTCGGTAAAAACTTTAACCCTACGGCGGCGGCGGTTGCAAACGAGTGGCACACGCTATTCCGTGGCGCTGGTAATCCAGCGGCTGATGCGATATTCAACGCCGGGACTGCCCTTCTATTTCAGGCTGTTGAGGATGCTACTGCCAGCGCTGGTGCATTACAACATGGTGGGAACGTACAGGCATCAAACTTTTATAAGTACCTAATGAGTGGTCACGTTGTTACGGCGGCGGCTACTGTTGTTCCTGCTACTTTCGCTGTATTGGACGTAATAGGTTTTTACCGTGTTACTGCTGTTACAACAACATCTGCCCAGGCGACGACAAATACCTTGGGAAGATCAGCAACATTTACAGCCGATGCTGGTACGGATGTGTGCACCTACACATCAACGACAAGCTTACCAAGTAATATTTTAACAGGTACTCGTGTTAGATTGACAACTACAACAACCCTACCTGCCGGATTATCTCTAGCTACGGATTATTTCGTAATCAGAGTAAGCAACACGACATTTAAACTAGCCACGTCTTATGCGAATGCCATCGCCGGAACTCAGATAGATATAACTGATGCTGGTACCGGAACTCACACAATCTCATGGTTGTTACCAAGGTACACTAACGGAGCGGGGGTGAATGCAATTTTCTTCAACTCAAATGCTACTCCGCTTGGTGCCGGTACCCCTAACTTGTCACTACCTGACTACACCAACTCCTCACAAACGACAGGACGCGCTACGCCAACTGTTCTACCGATAGGAAAGACCGCAGCATCAAACTCACATATTTTATACACCGGAGCCACCGGAACAGGAAAGTACAACTACATGGTTCCACTGCAGGCTGGTGACAGTGGGATTGCCCAGGTAAACTCTATTCAAAATTCAACATCATACGTATCTGGAGAGTACTCTGTTGCGCTAGTTAAAGAAATAGCAAGATTCCCGATATCCACCCTTGGATTAGCATCTGAAAGGAATTTACTGTTTGAGTTCCCATCTATGCCAAGGATTTACGATGGGGCAGCTATTTACTTTGCGGTAGGTAGTGGTGTTGCGACACCAGCATCATCAGCATTTTCGGGTCTATTAACTTTCGTATGGAATTAGGATGCTACTGTCAAACTATTCATACATAAACAGCAATTGCGGTCACTCTCACAGTGGCATAACAAATCCGTATAATTTTTTATCACCGCACACATGGAGAGGGTATTTCACATACCTAAATAATGACGGTAATGGTGAGCAAATAAAGCGCGACTCATTCCCAACCGGAACAAACCCACCGTACTCGTTGATGATGGGAGACAGCGGAGCGCTATTGTCCTCATCAAACACAACCAATGGAGTTGGTTCGTTAACCGGATCGTTTGCAATGGGCCGGGCCATAAGTTCTACCATTAACGGCACCGGGGCACTTACGTCCAATCTTTCTCTAATAATTCAACTTGCGTGTTCTGCTCTTAACGGATCTGGTACCCTTACAGCATCCATGACCAGCATAGTCCAGGTTGCATCTACAATGGCTGGGTCAGGGAATTTATCAGGATCGTTAAAACTGTTGGCTGGTGTTGTTTGCTCCATGACCGGTTCTGGAGAAATAACTGCTAATTTAAAAGGAATTGCCAATCTAGAAGCCGATATTACACCATTTACCGAATTATCACCTGAGAACTTAGCAGCATCAGTTTGGAACTCACTTGCAGCATCATTTAACACCGCAGGAACGATGGGTAATAAATTAAACTCAGCTGCTTCTGCAGGTGACCCGTGGAGTACGGCACTACCTGGTTCGTACGCCGACGGTGAGGCAGGTAAAATTCTAGCCCAGATTAAAACTCTCACCGATGAACTTCATAGGCTGCAAGGACTAAAGTTAGGTGAGCCAATGACAGTCACACCTACTTCAAGAGTTTCGGGTGATATCGAATTAGTTATAAGTGGAGACGGCGTAACAACCACGACCGTAGAGCGTCAGTGATAAATCCACTATCAGCTGCTACAAACGGGTACCTATCAGGACTAAGCCCGCTGTTTATTTCGGTCGACGGGTACCTTACACTACCAGCCGAGGTATTGACTCCCGTGGGAGGAGTTCGTAGATTTGTGGGAAATAAGGTTGTTCCAGGGTTAGTGTACGACCAGGAAAATGAGTCAACAATTTTAATGATCTGCCAAGCCTTTTTAATATGCCATTAACCGATTGTTTTAAATTACTTCGTCCTGATGATCGTGATGCTATTATGCGTCTGGCTGATAAGCACAAGGATCTTACTCGTAAGGAGGCGGTTAAGAAGGCTGTTCGTGAGTACAGTGATGTGGTGGTTCGTGCCCTGGATGGTATCCACAAGCAACTTGTTCAAGAAAAGCCGGCGTTCACGGAACCTGTACAGACGGAAATTGTGAAAGAGCCTGTAACTATACCCGATCAGGTACAAAATGTAACAAAACAACCCAAAGTATCACCGGAAGGATATAAAGAAGGCGACCACGTTTCGTATGAATCTCCATCCGGCGCCGAGAACAGATCTGGAACAATCAAGGGATTTGAGAACGGTAAATATATCATTGAGGACGCTAACGGTAGAACGGTCCGAATCAAACCAGAGAAGGTCAACGTTCCGGAAGAAGCTCCGGCATACACCGGGTCTATGGAGGATCTTAACAAGGCTATTGACAACCTGGAGCCTAACTTCAAGAAGCGCACTGAAAGCAAATCGGTATCCGGTATTGTTCCAATGAATCTTAACCCATGGGTAATTGTAAAATCAGCTTGGGGTGCGTTTAATAAAGGTCAGGAACTAACGTTCGGCGCTGCTTTTAAAGGACTTGAGGGGGTTGTTGCGCGTAAAATTAACAACGGGGTAAACCACAGATCAGCTGCAGTAAGAACCGCCGCCCAAACTCTGAGAAATTTAATTGGTGGACTACCATATAGTGAGGGTGATCTTACAAACAAACTACAATTCAACGGCAATAAGAACTGGGCACATCTCAGGGGTAAACTCCTGGCCGAGCAGTGGTACAAAATAATTGATACTGATTTTGCATCATTATCACGAGTACACGCCGCACTAGATCCAAAGACATATGCTAAAAATCCTTTGCTTTCTAATGTTACCTATAATTCACTTAATGCATCTGAGAAGGCGTTATTCGATTCTTTACGTGCGGCCAATGATTTCATACATGAGTGGTCGTTCCGTAATAATTTTATTTCTAAAGCAACGTACGACGAGCGTAAAGGAACTTACATAGGAAAGTTCTACGAGGACTTTGAACTTCCGGATGATCTACGTGAAAACATGAAGTCATCTCGTGCTGATTTCCATATGTTCAAACAGCGTAAGGACGGTGTGACTCTCGATGTGCTTGAAGACCCGGTGTACGCAACAGCCAAACGCATGACACAGATCATGCAGAACCAGGCGATATTTGACTACGCAAAACAAATTACAGCCAGTAAGGATATAAAAACTTCTGATACAGAATTCCCGGGGTCAATACAATTAGGCAAACCAGGTGACAAACCATTCTACGGCGAACTAACAGGTAAGTACGTACCTCAGTATATCGCGGAGGACTTCAAAGGATTTTTTTACACAAATTCATTAATGCAGAGTGCATTTGATACGGTAAAAAAGTACGACAAATGGTGGTTAAGACAGTTCCTAAAGAAATCCCACACTGTGTACGATCCTATTGTACAGCTTGGAAATGCAACGGCTAACATTTCTTTCGCATTCTGGGCAGGTGTAGATCCTGTCACATTCCTGGCTAATATGGTACCTGCAGCCAAGGAATTAAAAACACGTGGACCGGTATTTGTCGAGGCTGTAAAAGCAGGATTAATCGGGGCTGATATTATGTCGGGCGACTTGGTACCTGCCAAAGCCAAGAACGAACGCACTGGTTTGGCCGGACTGTACGATAAATTCAATCGAGTTGCTTCTGGTGCCTACTCAGGAACAGACGATATTTCAAAACTATCGGCATACATCTCGCTAAAAAATAACGGATACACCGCAGAACAAGCGGCTAAAAAAGTTTACGAAGGATTCCAGAACTACGCTACTGTAGGTAAGTCGTACGACCTGGCATCGAAAACTCCGGTTGTTGGTAACGCGTACATAAAGTTCAAGGCCGACCTTGGAAGAATTATGAAGAACGCCATTACCCAGCGCCCACTTACAGCTGCACTGTACCTTGGAATGCTGTACACTATTAAAGAGTGGCTGTCTGACAAGGCCGGTGAGGATGATGATGTTAAAAAAGTTCGTGAAGGACGTAATTTCATTCCTAAGATATGGACACCAGCTGGATCTATTCCATTGGTGTGGCAAGTCCCAGGTGTTGGTGAGGTTAACTTCGCCAGATTCATATCTCCATACTATCAGTATGATACCGGCAAGAGCACGACATTAGGTGAAGTTTCAGATTGGCTTCCGTATCAAATGGACTGGGAGCCTGGGGTAACAAGCAAAGATACTCCTGTCATATGGGTAGATATGCCGGATGTTCTACTAGGAGTGTACGCGCAAATTGCTTTTGACAAGGACTTCAGGGGTAAATCTATTGCCGACCCACAAGGATCTGGTCATGGTACGGTAGCCGTGGAGGATAACGAGAAGTGGATCAATCGTCTTAACTACGCTTCGAGATCCCAAATACCATTCTACAGAAATGTCGATGATATGGTTGCTGCCTGGACCGGTAAACCTGATGCTTATAACCGGGTACGTTCAGTTCAGCAGGCGGCGCTTAACAACTTCATCAAAGTACAGCAGTTTGGATCTGACGAAGCTAAGAACTATTTAATTCGTGAGTACGAACACCTGGGGAATAAAATTGGTGATATCGAGAATGACATTACGTTCCTGAATAATACTTACGAGAAAGAAGTTGCGGCCGTTGATAAGTTGCAAGGGCGTTCGGATGAGGCTAAGGACAAGCTGAAGAAAGAGGCGCTGGAGAAGTTAATGCGTCGCGTTGGGATTAAAGTCGACGAGCACCAGGCTATTGAGAAACAGATGCAGGAGCCTCAGAAGATGCTTCTGAAGTTTAAAGAGAAGTTCGGAAGGAAATAATGTTCGGTGGCGGAATTTGGAAGACGTACCGGCTGATCACGCCGGCGGAGAAATCCTTGTAGGTTCGAGCCCTACCTGAACAGCTAAAGTAGGATTGCAATCAGTACACCCGGGACACTTATCCCCACCTGGGAAAAAACCGAATCCTGAACACAACATTTTGGCATTACATTCATGTTTGTGCCGGGCTAATGTCACAGCGGCCCAGCGCTCGGCATCAACAAAAGTCATGTTGCCGTACTCAAAGGACCTGATTATAGTCTTCCCACAGCTGGAACAGACCAATTCCGGAGCCTCACGGGTGTTCATGCTTGGCTTTACTTAGCACTAATGAGTCATATTTAGCCAAGTATTGCCTTGTGATCAGCGGTAATGGCCTTTTTTTAACCACGTAGCTTATACCGGCATTGTATGCGATAATTACATTGCGTTTATTGACCTTAAAACCGTACTTTTTCAGCATCCTAGGAATTTCTTCATTTAAGGCCCATAGCGCGATCGTTTTATTTATGGTAGGATTGTATAGGTCGACCACGCGATAGTTCGTGCCATGGGCTGCATTGAAGGCCCGCATGCAGATTGGAGCAATCTGATACTGACCCGTGCTGCCACCATCGGTATGGTTATAAGCCAGTGGGTTATCGTTGCTTTCGATTTTGGAGATTATGTCAATGTCAATAAGATCTTGACCTATAGCCCCGGATGCTGCAAACAGGGCTAGAAACGCGATTATGCAAATTCGCATTGTCAAAGATCGGCAATTTTTCACATTTCGCAAATTGCAAATCACAATATACTGCAGTCTTAACCTAAAAAATTACCCAGTTAGTGGTAGGTTAGCATGAAAAATTACCCAAAACAGCAGTATAATGCCGATTTAGCATGAAAAATTAACCAAGTGCCTGCTGAGTGAGTCGAACACCCCGAGTTTTACCAACCGCTTTACAGGCGGTCCAGCTGCCTCTACTGTATAAACAGGCATTTGAGGAGAAAATAGGATTTGAACCCATGGAACCTTTCAGTCCTCCGATTTTCAAGATCGGTGCAATAAACCAGACTCTGCCATTTCTCCTAATGTATGATATATCCATCATTAACGGCACTTTTGCCAGTTAATGTATTATCTTTCAATCATTCGAGGAGAGCAAGGGAATTGAACCCCCGTATCCCTGTTACAGGATATTCTGTTTAGCAAACAGATGCCGCAAGCCAGCATCGACCTACTCTCCTTATGAAACCAGATCCGGAATTGAACCGGAATTAAAATAGTTTTGCAGACTATCCCCGCTGCCAACATTGGGTACCTGGTTATACGTGGCCCAACCAGGCTTCGAACCTGGACGCCCATAATGGACTTCAGGGTTTAAGCCTGACGCGTGCTTCCAATTTCGCCACTGGGCCAAGTGACTCTTCAGGGACTCGAACCCCGACGCCTTTCGGCATTAGTTTCTAAAACTAACGTGTGCTGCCAATTTCACCAAAGAGCCATAAAATAAAAAACCCCTCAGTTACGAGGGGTTCTTGTGTATGGATTTAAACGCAAATTCTAAACCATAGCACGGCCCCCCGATAACTCGGATGAATAACTCAGGAGGCATAATAGCATTGTCTTCATGTGGGTACAAATATACAACAGTGTGTGATATAAAGCAAACGATGTATAATAAAGTTGGTCGGTTTATTATACATCAATCGCTTTATTAACCGTCTCCAACAAGTCCCATAATTCGTGTTCAGTATCCTGTATCATACCCACCATCCCACTGGTGACGATTATCATCGGGTCGGATCCAGTTACCTGCTGACGAGGTTCCGTAATATCCATGGCAATCTCCTTGAGTTTGGCCACGAGTTGTTCCCTATCCATGGAACAAACATAAATGGCAAGAGTGACATTTTGTGTCACTCTTTAGAAGCCTCGGCAGAATTCGAATCCGCAATCTCCTGAGTCGTATTCAGGTGTCCTTCCAGTTGAACGACGAAGCCTTATTCAAATTTTCTTCTGATATATGTCAGTGATGATTTACTTTTTATTCCAAATTTAGCCATCGTTTTCTTATAAGATCTACCAGAACAAATATGGAAATTGTATACGTCCTCCCATGGATATTTTTTATTAAATGATGCGGCGCGGATAGCGTGACTTATTCTTTTTGATCTTGGTACGTCCATCATATTCTGCTGATGAGTACCTATTACTATATTTTTATAGCTATTATCGCTACTTTTTCCATTTAAATGCCTAACCTCAATACCTTTCTTAAACATTTTATATCCATATTTCTGAAATGCTTGCAATCTATGTGCGCCAACAAATACCTTCTTACCCCCAATCCTTGTAGATATGGTCAGATAATAATGAGCACTGTTGCCATTTATTTTATTTCCCATACTATTTAATATGGTTCCGTCTCTCTTTATCCTGAATCCAGCCTTATAAATAAGGACAACCTTGTTTTGCATGATTACTTTTTTACAAAAGTATAATCATTAACAATACAAAGCAAATATTTGGTGCCTGGCGGAGGTCGAATCCGCACAACCTGAATCACAATCAGGAACTCTACCGTTTAAGCTACAGACACAGTTACAATGATCAGATTCGAACTGACAAGCCTTCTGAGTCAAAGTCAGATGTGCTACCGTTACACCACATTGTAAGTCGAACAGGCAGGTTTCGAACCTGCAATAACCCTCATTCCAAGTGAGGTAACCGCGCCATTGGATCGCTGCTCGATATAAAATAAAAAAGCCCCCAATTTCTTGGAGGCCGTTTGTGCCAGGTCGGTATAAAATTTTACGACATAGCAGTAACCTCCATAAATGGCTGGCGGGGTTGCTGCGGATGGAAAAACTCTTTCATAAATTTTACTGATGCTACTGATGTAAAGAACGAATAGCCATTATGCTCACCAATTTTTACTGCTGTACTGCCAGGGGAACTCGAATCCCCTTCTCCCGGGTGAAAGCCGGACGACGCAACCAGTTTGTCTTTGGCAGCATTACGCTCCTCAGACTCTTCTTTTACTGTGATTGTGTCGTTCATAAATTTTAGTTGCGCACGGGTTGATTCGAACAACCGATTTCAGGGATATGAACCCTGCGAGATATGACCGCTTCTCTACGGCGCGATGCAAAGATAATACAAAGTTTTATAAAAACAAATCGGACCGTAACCAGGATTCTGTTTTATCCGTTCATTTGACTTTGCCCCTTACCTGCCAAAAGGATAACCGACATCCTGGCGTTTATGGGTTGCTGCTTCTGTGGTGCTAACGGTACACGTACCTCCCACATTTGGTTATGCAGTCCTGAGTTTCCTCCGTTTCCGGCGAACAGTCGTCCTATTTGTTTTTGCGTAAACCGGGAGATTTGAACTCCATCCGTTTCCGTGACAGGGAAATATGCTACCGGGTTACACCACGGCCTACGTATATTGGAGCGCAATGTCGGGATCAAACCGACGCCCTTAGCTTGGAAGGCTAACGTGCCATCGACAACACTTATCGCGCTTATGTCTTCAATCAGGGATTTGAACCCCGGGCCTTCTGGATGTAAGCCAGCTGCTCTGCCGGACTGAGCTAATCGAAGATGTGCGGACGAGAGTGGGATCGAACCACTGCTGCAAGATTTTCAGTCTTGTACTCTACCTACTGAGTTACAGGTCCATGACGGAGTTCCTGGGAGTGCATGCCCAGCTTGCGACCCATACTCCATGTATGAGTAAACCCACTGTAGTAGCGAAACGGTGAGATTCGAACTCACGATTTTAGTCTTTATGAGGGACTTGCAATTGGCCACTCTGCCACGTCGCTATATTTAATGTTGGCAAGAACGGTTACGATCCGTTTCTCTCTATCTTATCAGAATAGCGCTTTCCCAATTAAGCTACTCGCCAATGTATGATTCTAAATCAAACTTATAATTTCCACCAGCCCTAGTGAATGTTCTTATCCTATGACAATTACAACATACTATATCACATTTATCAATTTCTTTTTGAATTGTTTTAATTGAATATCCTCCTCCTATTAATTTACTAACATCCATGTGTTTATCTCCTCGGACGTGATCAAATTCAAATACTCTTATATCTTTGGTTCCACAATCAGTACATGAATTTGAATTTAAAATTTTAAGAACATAGTCCCTGGCCGAATTTACATGTCTTTTAGCTCTTGCTCTAACTACACTCTTATGTTTTACCTTGTTTTCAGAATAATATAATTTGCTTCTTTTATTGCTACACACACGGCAGAGAGAATTTAATCCATCTTTCCTTCCGGAATTTTTATTAAATTCAGTTACATCAAGATCATGTTTGCAGATGCAACATCTCTTCAGTGTACCCCCAGTAGGTATCGCGCCTACTTCCACAAATTAAAAGTTTGTAGCATCACTTTAATGCTTTGGAGGCATATTACCTCCCGCTTATCTGTTTCCATGTTTGCCCTGATAGTACTGATCTATCGGCCTTATTCTTATGAGGAATTTGCGCCACCATTGCGCCAAGGGCAAATTTACTTCGAACGCCAGGACTGAATCGAACAGTCACCAAAATATTAGAAGTATTTTATTCTATCCATTAAACTACAGGCGCTTGTTAGGCGCGTCTCCTGTTTTTCATGATCCGAATCTCGGACTCGAACCGAGGATTGTTAGTTTACAAAACTAATGCTGTAGCCGCTGAGCCAATCCGGAATATTGCACGTTTGGTAAGGTTCGAACTCACCACAGTCGGGTTTGGAATCCAACTCGCCTCCACTGGCATTCAAACGTGTATGAGGCTGGGAAAGGGATCGAACCTCTGACCTGGTGTTTAACAAACACTCGCTCTTCCTCTGAGCTACCTAGCCTTGAAGCCCCGGAATTCTATACCCCCGGAGCCAGGGTAGAGTGTTCATAAACACACAATTAGGAGTGGATACCGGTGGGCTTCAAACCCACTTCATCCTGTTTGCAAAACAGGCGCATAGTCAATTCTGCCACGGACCCATAAAACAAAAAACCCCGGTCTTTAGATCGGGGTGGTATCTCAAAAGAAACTTACCTTAACCCCAATAAAAGTCTACGCCGATATTTCTATCCGCCTTCATCGTTATTGTAAACCAGGTCTGTTTCATGTCACAAATATAAGTCAATTTTTATTACCGCGCAAGTTTATTCTCCCTGAGCATCATATGTCCCACGATTCCCATAGATGCTAGCTAGGAAATTCTGCTGCATTTTCTGGCTTTGCATGGCGTTTATTCCACCAAAAATATTTTGTAATCCGGAAGAAATCAATGCACTTTTCGTTGCGGCTCTCTCTTGGTATGGCTCCCATGTGTTCTTTATAAAAGCCTCGCGCTGGTACTGAGCAAAGTTCCCGAGCGTGTTCTGCAATTGTTGTTTGGCGTTGTACTGGAACTGCGCATTGGCCGCGTTATTATTAGCAACCGAGTTCTGCTGAATCTGTTCAACCCCACCAAGTGCTGATAGAGCCTGGGCACCTGATCCTGCATTTCTAGTGATCTGTGATGCCTGATTTGCTGCGGTCTTATTAATCTGGTCCACAGCCTGCTGATTGCCCGGGCGTACATTAGCACTGGACATAGAACGGGCATTATTTACCTGCTCATAGGCTGATCCAGGGATATTCCATGTTGGTCTTTTACCGGCTGTAACGCCAAATATACCCCCTAATGTTTGTAGGCCGCCTAGTACTGCTGTTAATGGAAACATAATGTAAAGATCGTTATTTAGTTTGTTAGGCTACTTTATGCCCAGGTGCTTCAGTGAATCCGATGTCCACGTACTGGATCTCAGAAAGTTCAGTGTCGTCCTGCTCGGCGGTTATTTCGTAGGCCTTGCCGATGAGGATTGATCCACGAACTCGTCCTTGGTCTGCGGTGAGTCCAAATGAATTTGCGTCCCTCATCAGGTCCGCGTACCATACGTCATTTCTTCGGCGGAAGTTGGTTGTTCTAAGGTCAGTCGCCTGGTTATCATTAACCCCGTTCTTCCTTACAAGTATCTCAGGAAACTCCCAGGTTGTTGTAGACTCGGTTGCAATGTTTCTCACAATCTTTTCCTTGCTCCACTCTGGATTAAACACCATTGTAAAACTTGTAGTAAACTGGTCGCCGTAAAAGTTATTGTACGTAGAGTTTACATTATGCTCCCACATCTCACCGTCGACAAAGGAGAACCACCTGTTGTTTATCTTGGAGTAACCCTCTGGATTAAAATCAAATGTAGAGAACCACCTTTCTTCTCCTTCTTTGTCGATGAATGCTATTGTTCCTGTCTCATCCGGATCTGCAGAAACAAAAGTAAAATAAACCATACTTAAAACTGGATCATAACCAGCAACGACATTTCTCCCGGTTGGATCTATAAAAATGTCACCCTTGGCCTTGAAGAATGTTTTCATCTTGTACTTGGACGCAAGAGGAGTTAAGCCATTTGCATAACGAATAATCTCACCCTTGTAAGGATCAAACCACCAGCAACGACCACCGTGCTCTACTACTGAGTCAGGATAAATTGTACCGTACCCACCTTGTAATTCTCGATCGTATCCTATAATGTTCTTAGCATCGCCAAGGAACTGGAATGCGGACCCATCAGGTGAGGGTAAAATGTTGTCACCTGAGTACGTAGCTAGAGATGTAGCTGATCTCTCGTGTATAGCCAGGAACACGTTTGATGCCCCGATATTAACCAACTTCCTTATCGGTGTTCTGTTCGGTGGGATTGTATAAATCTTTGTAAAACTATTCAACCCATTTATCTGAGAGTCTAAAACATACCGGTCAGAAATAGCTAAGGATGTTGGATTGTTATTAACCTTCTTGTTTTTTATTTCAATCCACACACGGCTATTATCGGAGCAAATTTTATTGTAGTCAAGAGTAAACGCACTTGACAGCGAACTTGTAACCGCTGGTATTGTAACCTTATCCGGCTCTGGGTCGAACAATTCCCCAACCTTACCAAAAAGCTCAACAGCCTGGCTCTTTACCTCCACCTGTCTACTTGTGGCAGTTACCTCTGTTTTATTAACCTCTCTCGTAAATACAGAAGTTGTTGGTGATTGAGAAACTATTCCGACACTAAAGTAACCCTGCGCATCCGGGTTAGGACCGCCGGCGAATGGGAATCCGTAATTAACTGATCCTCCCTGAGATGTGTTAAATGTAAAATTCTCAAATGACACAAAGTGAAAGTCTCCATTTTCTGTGTCCGTTGAATGATCGTGTACTCCAGCTGTTATTGTGTACAGAGAACCAACCTCATAGAAGAACTCATCAGGCGAATCCGCCATTTTCTCTATTTGAATAATCGGGTAGCAGTATCCTTGTGCTGTGGACGACCAGTCCGTTATTCCGAAATTACCGGTAACAATCTTATCACCAATGATGGCGATTATTGGTTCTGTTTTAGTCTGCCCTATGGATGGAAGGATTCTAACGCGGTAAGAGTTATCCAGCGATATAGGTAGATTGGATGGTATTTTCCAATAGATCAATCCGCTGTAACTTCCTATAGACGGAGTTGCAGCCTTTGTTCCGTAGTACACCTTTCCTGTATCCAGTAATTCAGTTGCGCCGATCGTGTCATCGTCTCGCTTGTAAAAAAGAGCCAATCCGGAAACCTGGACAACCGATGATATAGTATTATTTTTCTTTCTGACAATACAGTAGTAAGCAGCGGTCGCCGGAGGTGTCCCGCTTATAGTCCAATCAACTAGAAGATTGTCACCACCAGAGGCTGCAGAAGATCCGGAAGCCGTAGCCAGTGGTATTTCTACGTTTGATTTGCATAGTACACCTAATGGCCTCATTTCTGAATCGAAGTACGCAACACCATAGGTGTAGGTTGTTCCGGGCATGTGTATTGTTGTGCCCCCACCAAAACCCGAAGTAGACAATGATAAGGAAGGAGAACCAAGATCAGAAAAGTTAATATCAGACGTATCAATAGTTGAAATGACTCGCTGGTTGTTTATCAGCACGTTTCTAGACAGGTCAGGAGCAAGCGTAGCTTTTGCCAGGTCAGATGCAGGAACTGCTGTGGCCGGTTCGTTATTATAGAAATCCTCCGAGTACGAAACAGAAGATTGATCGTGATCTATTTCCTTGAAAATAAAATACTTACCATCACCGTTCTTTATGTACGCCAGGTATATCTTACTAACTATTTCGGTTACCTTAGAATTAACCTCTATACTAACCGTAATTTTATTGTTTGTATTTGAATTAGTGTCCGGGTACACATCGGCAAAAACAGACTTAGACGGAGGTGAGTACAACGAGGATGTGTTGTCCAGGTATATGAACTTGAATGAGAATTGGAAGCTGTCTGAGCAAACATTATTAATATTCAGCGCTCCATCTGTTGCTCTGTACGCGACTGCAGGAGTAGGCGGGTTAAACTTAAACAGAGATATCTGTTGTTCTAAGTCTGCTGTAGCTGAGTACGATCCTGCAACAGCATCTGATACCTTAATAGATCTAGGCTTATTGTAGTTATCTGTCCAGACTAAAATATCCTCAATACAATCGACCGAAGAAATCCTATTTGATGTGATGAAGCCCAAGTACTGACTTTGTAAGACCTTGGTATGTGTATTAGTATTCGGATTGAAGTACCAAATCCCGTGGTCGTTGTTTGAGTTATGGATAAAGTAGAACAGTCTGTTATTAGCCCTGTCCTCGTACTGACCAATTTCTGTATTAGTTCCGGCTGGTAATGATCCGTTTGATAGTAATGAATTGCCAGGAGTATTTTGAATACCTCCTGCTTTGGATAATCCACCTTGAGATGGGAGCGCGTTATTTACTTCACGGCAGAAACCAGGTGGCAATAGTGCGTCACTATCGTCAACGTTTGTTCCAAGAATTGGTGCTTTGTATACCTTCATAAAAAATTAAAGCCAGGCTCTATTAAAGGGCCTGGCTTTTTAGCTGTGCTTGAGTCAGAGGCCCAGCAAATTACTATGCTCCGGTTGTGATGCACTCCAGGAAGCAATACAGCTTTCCTGCAGTTACGGTCTCAACGGCGATCGTGTACTGAACGTTACGAGCGGCGGACGTCTTTGTTGTGGCCGTTCCTACTGTTCCAACTGGTGTGAAGGCAACTAATGCGTTGACATCATCGTAAGTTGTACCGGTGGAAATAGCTGTTGCGGCCTTAAGACCTGTTGCGGCGTCTGTTGCTACGCCGAATGAAATTGTAGCGGCGTCTGTCGCACTGGTGAATGTTGTTGTAACCTCATAAGCAGCATCCCAGATAAATGTGTTTGCTGGAAGGGTGATAACGTTTCCGTTAATGTCAAGTAAGTCGTGTGCTCCGATTGAGAAACCCGATGCTGAACTTACAACACCGATGTATACTGATGTTCCGGCTGGAGCATTAGAGTTGGCGTTGTTCAACAGGGTAGTTAATGACAATGTGCCAGTAAGGATATCATCGTAAGTAGGTGAACCACCAGCATCGATGCTGGGGTACTTGAAACGAAGCGCCGTAGGCACAACTGAGTCGGCGCGTACGCCTATCATTTTAGACACATCGAAAATTCTTGGGGTTGTGTCTGTGTTTCCGTTGATTTTAGCGGGAGTGATACTTACAAAGGCCATGGTGGTTCTTTTAGTTGGTTATGGATACAAATATCTGAATAAAGTATTTATCATTGATTCGTTAAAAAACAATCTTATTTTGATCAAATGCTCTGGCCCGGATACCCATAATGGCCTCGTAATCGATAGGGTCTAAAGCTGCAAGCATATCGTCATATTCGCGATTAAAGTTTATTCTCCTTGCCTCTGTTTCAGCCGAAGAATCACCCATACGACGGTCCATTCTAGCCATCTGCCAGTGCACATAAGCCTCGGCTAATTGGGCAGCAAACTCCGGGATTGAACTTCTTGTTGTTGGGTTAAAGCCATTGGACTTGTAGCTAATGTACACGCCACCAGTTACTGCCGAATCTGTTGAGAATTGTATCTCTCTAGCCGGCCAGTTGAAATTAAAGTAACCCGCTCCGTTATGGCCGTTGCCTAATGATGAGAATGACGTAGCGCTGTCGTTAACAATGTCGATCAGCGGCTGGTTGTACGGGAAGGCCTGATAAATATTGTAAGCTACGTTTTTAGTTGCCGAAACTTGATCCTCTTCATAACTGTAAGAAAGGTTTATTGTACGATCACGATCGAACTTAATAAGTCTGTCACCAGATACAAAAGCTAGTGTATTAAGACTTACGAAAGAAGCTGGTAATTGTATAGCGTACTTCTGATCAACCTGCAACACGGTTACAGTATCCATGTAGGTATGGTTACGTGCAAACTTAGCCAGGAACTCAACGACCATGCGCATTGTGCGCAAATATTTGTGCGTAGTCGAATTGCCAGTCGAAAATAAATATGAGCGTACAACGGAATCTAATTCAACATTCATATGTTAGGATTTGAATTGTTAATCAGATCTGTGGCGGATTTGCCTGAATACCCATGCAACTGTAGCACCTGTAAAATTACTTCAAATTCTGTTGCTGGGTCAATTGGTAAGTTAGTGTCTTCTCCAATTTCTGCAGGATCCACAACAACTATTTTTATTTCAACTTCTTCTATTCCGGCGTCAAGCAAAGTTTGATCATTCATTTCGCTGAACCATAATTTGTCACGGTCTGGTTCTACTAGCCATTGGTCCTTTAGTACCTCAAGTGAAAACAAACTTCCCTGAACCATATCTATTTCATGGGCATCGACAATAATCATCGGTCTGTCAGTTGACGCGTTACCAGTTTGTGGGCGAACTGATTGCAGTCCTACCCCACCCGGCAGCTGAATATAAAAACTTGGCAGGTCAATGTAATTACGATTAAACGTCTCGTCGTTTAGCACCGGCTGATCTCTGTACGTAGCAATAGCCAGCGGAGTCACTTGACGCTGACCGTCGTTCATTACCTGGTAGTGCTCACGTTTGATACTGGCATTAACCGCCTGTATAACTTCGGTCATTACATAGCGCAGATCCAGCTTACTGTCTTTCGGCTTTGGACCTGCAGATAGAAGTCTGATTATTTCATAAGCAAGTTTCTTTTTTGTCGTCATACTTGCTCAGTTTGTTTTTTGAATGACTTAAGTTTTATTAAAACATCTTCTGACAGCGGTACGCCAAGGTACACCAATGCACGAAGAACTATATCAACGTGACAATTAATAGGCCAATCTGAATTCGTTGACGCTCCGGGGTTGGGTGTTATGTCACCACCAGAATCGGAGTACACGTACTCGACATCTACCGGTTGACGCAGGTAGTATAATTTTATTGGTGTCAGAGTAGGTTCTACCTGAATCTGATCACGGATGGCCATTATAGGATATGTCGCTATTGGAGGGGCTACCGGGTCATTCAATCTTGTTGGCCACTCACTTTCAGGGACGATATCAATCGGAAGTCCGGCGTTGGTTGTCGCTCCTGTAGCGTAGTCGTAATCAGCGGGTAGCGGTCCATATCCTGCAGAAATAACTACCGATGCAACTTTTTTAAAATTAGCCAGATCCCCACTTATTTTTTGTGTTCTCTCAAACTCCTGCTTCTCTTCTCCAAATTTATCTGACGATCCGGAATTTAACGCACGATCAATCTCCTCGGGCGAATGGTACCCACCCTGTCCCTGGTTTTTAAGCAGGTTGATAAAATCATGCATCTGGCCTATCGTCATTTTTTTACCTTCCCCTTGATGTCAAGTATTAGTTTTACAATAGTAAGCGCTCCGACAATTATTCCAATTATTAACCCCAGTGTTCTAAGGTGACCATCCCATTCAGTAATGCTCATGTAGATTATTGACATGTCAAATATGGATGCAAGGTATAACTTAAATTTTTCCATCACACTTCGTACTTAATTACTGCATGGCCCCTGTTAAAACTCGTAGCATCAAAGGCATTATTATCAAAATAACCATTATCTCCTCTGTATAAATACATATTTGTGTCATCCCATAAAACAGATGTGGTGGATGTTTCGGCTCCTGACGTGCTTAGAAGACTGCTTTTTGCTGTGCCAGGATCATTAAAAATACCTACGAATATTGAGTGTATTTTAGATGCTCCTGACGCAATGCCATGTGCTACCGTAAGAAGAGGAGTGGTGTCCATGTTCCAGTCACCAAGGGACACGATTGACGTAAGTTCTGTTGCGGACTCAAGGGTCGACACGCGAGTATCGAGCGCCGAAAGTTGCTCGTACCGTACCGCCTCACCATTACTGCTTGCCGCCGCCAGGCCAGTTACCTTATTGGAACCCATGGCGATGTTACCCGACATCGTTCCACCGGTTTTAGCCAGGCGATCAACGGCTAATGTGGGATTAGGGTATGATCCAGCCAAATCACCGCCAGCCGTACCGTTTGGGGGCAATGTGGTTGGGTATGCGGCTATTGAAACTCCTGGCGTGTGGCTGTGGCTGTCGTCCTGTACGGTAGGATTAGGGTAAGAACCAGCCAGGTCGCCTCCGGCAGATCCAGTAGGGGGCAATCCTGTAGGCAGCTGCTCGAACCTCAGTGCGTCGCCGGCGGTTGTTCCGGCTGCAAGGCCAGTGATCTTATTACCACCCATGGCTAAGTTGCCACTCATTGTGTCACCAGCCTTGGCTACTTTTAAATCAAGCTGACCTTTGTTAACTGCGTCTGATGCTGATGTACCAGCAGCCAAACTAACAATCTTAAACCCGAGCATGCTAAAATTAGCAACTGGAGCGAACGTGTCTATTGTGCTGAATGTGACATTTAAGTTGTACTCCGAGTGCGTGAAGTACGGAAGCTCATTTAACTTAGCCCTGGCAGTCCAGAAGTCTATGTACTGAACTATCTGTAGTTCTGTCCAGTCGTTGAATGTATTATCCAACGAACGTACAAAAGCGTCTAGTAAAAAAGCTTCTTCTGATTTTTGTTGGAACGATTCGCGTCTTGATCCCTTGCTAATGCGCTCGGCAATAACAGTCGAACTTTCACCAATTCGAGTTTGTGCCCGGTTGATGAATTCGGTTATTTTTGTGTTCGTATCTGTTGTGTACGGCATTATTCACAAACTGTAATACTGTCTCCTTCGAGATTTATTGACTTAGGTTTGAAACCAACTTTATTAAACTCAAGAATAATTTCCAGAACCTGACCCTCTTTTATTTCAAGGTCTTTTAATTTTTCTTGTAGTAATTTTTTACCACTCTGTATTCCGTCGATAACCGACAGTTGCTTATCGGTTAGTTTTATTTTAATTGATTCCATCATGCGGCAGATACTTTAAATGTCTGTGACCCAGCCCCAGCCTTATAAAATAGATTCTTTGCACCGTTTACAATTGTAATCGGTGGCACCGTATCCCCAACTGTGTACGACGCCGAGCTAGACACTACTGCTGATCCTACATTAAATTGGAACGTCCCCGAAACTATTGTGATAAATAGCGTTACTATACCCCTTATGTCAGTTGGTAAAATTTGATCCTGTGTGAATTGTACCTCTGATGAGTTCGTGTCGGAACTTGTTACAAGAACCGGGTTTGATAATAGTGTTTCTTTTGCTGCCATAATTGTACAAATTTACGATATTTTAAGGTTCTGGTATTATACTAGATATGTCATACCTGTCTGCCGAGGGTTGTTTGAAATGCCTGAATTATTGTATAAGCGTCGGAGTTCATCTGATCGTCCCAGTTATCCAGACCGATTGTTGCAAATGCGTATTCCTTGTTATTGAAATAAAAAGGTGTACTGCCTTTATTGGAAGCTCCAATATATAATGATTCTATCGGATGTGATGGAGCTTCATCCGCAGTTCCAACCAGTGACCCATTCTTATAAGCCCGGTTTCTTTCGAATCCGTTCTGTCTGGTTGCAATAAACCAGCCCCTTCCGTCGGAGTTGGCTGGCGATGGAACATAGGATACGGATCCAATGCAAGCAAAAAATTTGTCACCAGTGTACCGACATATCACCCCAGTGAATGGACTTTCACCTGGAAGTGTACTTGCAATGTCATAACCAGCCGCAACACCCTGAGTGCGTGAATAGATCCCAATATGTCCGGCGTTAAGTGTAAAAGTGTTAAAAGGAGAAAAGAATGTATCTGCATAACCTGTAGTTCCGTTAGGTAGTATTCCGTTAGCAGAATGAGTCCATCCTCCCTGAAAGTTTAGTCGATAAGCAGCATCTAGGTCACGCGGGTCTTTAAGGTTATACTTGTGAGTTGAGGCACTACCTCCAACAAATGGGTAAATAGCTTTTGAATTAGTCCACAATCCCGCAGCCTTCCATGCAATAACTAACGTATTGACGGCTGTTTTTTGTGTGGGATTTGTTATTCCGGCGGCTGTGAAAAAGGTTTGGGCATCGGGATCGTAAGAGCTACCACCACTATTCAAAAACCAATCTATATATGCCTTTTTCATGATGTTGTTATGGTTTTCCAAGTAGTGTTTTCTTTTATCTTTATTTTATCAATGGTGATGTTATAATACATTGTACTTTTAGGGGCTGTCCCGCCAGCGGCAGCATCAGCAGCGGCATCATCAGCAAACCAAGGCAATGATGCTACCTTACCTGTCCATGTGGTATCTGTTTCATTTACTAAAATTGGCCTCGCCCTACCCTGTCCATTGTTGTACAAATAACTTACATCATTGGCAGTGAGATGTTTTTTACTGATAAGTAAAAGATCAACGGTCCCCCTAAAATTAGTTCCACTACCAAAAATGTCTTTGGCAATTCTCAAAGGCGCAGTACCCTTATTGAATATCCCAGTACATATGTCAGAATTATAAAGCACCCCATCAACGTATAAATAAATTTTAAACCCATCCCATGTAACAGCGATATGATGAAAGGTTGAATCAATTGTGAGTACTGCGCTACCCGCCAAGTAAGCCCCCGTTGTTGTCCCGTCAGCACTTACAACGACCTCCATCGTGTCGTTTGTCCAATACAAGGCCCACTCCTTTTGCCCCGTGTCCCACTTGCCAACTATCAATGAGTTGTTTTGCGTGTAAGCATCTCTTCTTACCCAAAGGTTAAAGCTAAATTCATTCTCTGATGCAGATAGTGAGTTGTTCGTTGAACCTTCCAGATAAATCGTGCCAGCAGGGAATTGAACTCCATAAGAGTTGACACCCGCTACCCTGGCTACTGCTCCTGTCGGAGTTAGTGAGTTTTGGAATCCATGCGAATCCATTGAATATCTTACTCCGCTGGACTCTTCAAAATCAAAGTAAGCAGTATTCCCTTCTCTCGGATAATGTGGTTTTGATTTTTGATATATTGTTTTACCGTCAATAATGTATGCGTATAAACCACCTATGATAGAATCACCTGCTGTTCCTGTTGTTTCTGTTTTTATCGTTCCCCTTGCGTAGTTCCCTGAATCTTTTATTGTCGCAAGCTGTGTAAGCCATGATGGCCCACCGCCAATCCCTGCTGCCTCAACCTCAAGAGTTATATCAACATAAGAAGTACCCACGTCAGATACAAAGGTTGAAACATTAGGGAAGTACAAAGGGTAAACACAAAAACCTACATTTATATTTCCTATTACTGCAAAGTTGGATTTTAAGAAAGTGACACCATAGTAACTTCCAACTGCGCAAATTGATGAAGGGTAGATATGTTCACCAAGTACGATACCATATTCAAACGCTCCAGCCGTATTAACGTTATCAAGGATACTCGCTACTATGTTATCAATATTTCCAATAATCATCCCCGTAAACCCTGATCCTACCGGGGTGGGCATATTTGTGTCGTATGTATTGCAATCGGTTTTTACGCCAAAGTTTTTACCTGAAGTAGTGGTAATCTGAAGGCCGTTATAGCCGATCATGTTTGAGGTGGAGTACCCACCATTGGTGGCCATGAATATCCCAATGTTATCAAAATAAACATTAGTTGTATTCCATTCAGTTATCGGTGCTGACGTAAATCCTTTTCCACCGAGTACAGAAGGTTGAGTCCCTGTTCCTGTTCTTAATGTTGACTTTAAGATGGTTCCGTAATACGGAATAGTATCAAGCCAGGGCATAGCAAAACTTTCACCTATAATTGAAATGGCCTTTGGTTTGATATAGTCTGCTGTTGTCGGTGATGCAGGGATGTATAATTGTGAATTAGGGTTAAGGCCATTTAGGTCACTTGTCACCAATGCTCCATTGATGATATATATCCCATTGGGGAAATATACCTTGCCCCCACTGGCATTAAAGCAGGCATTTATAGCGGATTGAATTGCTGAAGTATCGTCTGTTCCAATCCAGACTTTTTTATTTGTTACGGTTGTTGAGGCGCTGACAGACAGTACCGCTTGAGTGCTCGAATTAATACTTAAAATTGGTGTTACTAACTCACTGCCAGCCGACCCTGCTCCCGGTACTTCTACAATCTTATCAATATCAGCACTTGTAAAATTTGCCGTAGCACTATTCAGTAATGCTGTACCTGAATTAATACCCCCATCGACAACGGTACGTCCATCACCTAAAGCACCATAAGATTTTACGTTGAAAACTTTTTGCGTTACGTCCCTTACCCTGCGTGGGGTCATTAATTGTGATAAACCAGTTCCGGTTTGAGCCTCATAAAGCGTGGCCTCAACTACACCGTATGACGCATCCTGTGTAGCGTTAATAAGGTCATTAAGTTCATCTAGGGTTATTGAGTCATCAGTAATAAAATCTACCGTGGATCCGTTACCATCAGGGTATTTGAATTTTATTTTAGTAGTTTGCGAAACAACATCATAAAATTCTTGCGGCAATAACATTAGCTCCGGATTAAACATCCGTTCTTCGTTTACGGCCGATCCGCTTATTTTGGTTATGTTTAGTATTACTGAGTTCACCTACGCTGTTACTATTCTGTAAACGATATAAACCTTGGCTGTACCATCACCTACTGCTGGGTCAGACGAGTCAGATCTTAGGTATAAGGCTGAGTTTACCATAACTGTTGTATTGAAACCTTGTGCTGTTAGTACAGTTCCAATACCAAATTGTCTTACTCTTGATGCTGTGCTTGTTAAATCAACTGCGTCTGATGCTTCTGTTATAGAACCGGATGTATGATTAAGGCGGATAAGTGTTGCGTTGGTATATGTTGCGGTCCCGTATGTGTAGTAAATTGTTGCAGATAGTATTTCAATAAATTTACCAGACCCAGGAGCGGCTATAAGTTGCTTGGCTGATGAGTTTAGGGTTAGTATTTCAGCGGAAGATATTGCTACGGATGTTGTAAGAACTCCGTCTGTGGCTGACCATACCGGTGCAGACGATGCTCCTGCACTGGTAAGAACATAGCCAGCTGTTCCTGCAGCAAGACGGGTTAGTGTGCCCGATCCACCGTTGTAGTAAATATCCCCGGTAGCGTCTGATCCAAGTAATATTTTTGTTCCAGATCCTAATGTTTTGTTTGTCAGTGAGTAAGTTCCGGATTGTAGACTACCAAGATCAACAAGAGATCTTGATGTGTACCCAGAAGAATAATCTGCTGAGTATTGAATCCCAACACCGATGGCATCTGTAAGAAATATTCCAATTCCACCGCCCTTTATGTTATTGTTATCAAGTATCAACGACGATCCTGTTGCAGATGGCCCTTGAGTTAAGTCAATGTACGATTGGGTTGACGTGCTCCCAATTCCTAATTCGATGTGACCACGGGAAAATGTTGATAATTGAGCCGTCCATGCTATCGATACTTGATTCTTTAATTTAAAATTATATCCAGAAGAATTAAGTAATGATAATGCGAATCCTCCACCATCGATTTCGGTGTTCTCAATTAATGTTCCACCTAATTTAAAAGTACCATTCCCGGAAGTTAAACCATTCGAAACAGTTTTATGTTCAGCGAAAGTTCCTGCGGCGTTTGTTCCTAGTATTTGGTTGGCTGACCCAATTGGGATGTCATTCAAATTCAACACCCTAAATGTTGGTGCAGCATCTGCACCAGAAACGGGACCTGAAAGGAACCTGTTTTTTACCTGGGTGCTTAATAAAAATGTCAGTGCCGGAGTCGATGTGGCAGTTGCTACAGACGTGGTGAATATAGGAACAAGATTACCGGCAGAAAATGATGACACTGATCCGGATCCAAGTGAATCAATCTGATCTTGTATGTCAGAAGTTACGTTGTCAAGGTAAGCTAATTTAGTAGCTGGCGTACCGCTGACAATTATCTTCCCTGAACCTGAAGAGATAAGGGCTTTGTTTGTTCCAAGGTTAGCCGTAACAATATCAGATATCGCGCCAGTTGCTTCTGTGCTTCCGACGACATCAGACTCGACAAATATCCGAGTGTTGTAACGATTAAAGGACGCTATTGTAAAACTCATTCAGTAAGTGCCGTAAGGGTATCAACTCTAGACTGGTAACGTTCAATGTTTTTCTGAGCAGTGGCAAATGATCCTTCTGCAAACAGTGCTATCGTTCCGTTAAGAATCGCCGATGTGTCAGATATCGCGGCCTTAAGATCGTTCCTGCTCATTGTTGATGAGCCGGAGATGTAAAGTTTATTGCAGTTGTTGAACGCAACCCATACGGCACTCAACACCGGATAGTCAATAGTCGTGTGTGTAATGTCATTGTCCTCCAATTCAGAGTACGTGGCAGACACCCAGCTTGAGCCGTTCCATCTTTGTAGTTGGTTGCCGGAGAAGTCGTACACGAAGTCATTTGTAACAGGTGTTTCTGATCCGGTTTTTTTAGCAATTGAATATACTTTAATCTCAACGTGACCGTCAGAGTCGTTGTCGGAAATAGTCCACTGAGTAACTGATTCAGGATCGTACGAATCAACAGTAAGATCTACATCGCCAGTTGATGCCTTGTACTTTGCTAGTGCTATAAGGGCAAGCAAATTTCTAGCGGTGTTAGGTGCCCCATATCCGCCAGTATTGTCACCAGCATCGTAATCTCCAGTAGAATCAGCAAGGTACAGAACTGTGCCGGCCTGGTTCTGCGACACTGTGAAATTTTGGATTAATGCCATATGCTAAATTGTAATTACAAAGGTAACGATAAGCAGATTTCGGCAGATTTGAAACAAAAAACCCGGTGTTACCCGGGTCTAATATTATGTTAAGTACGTTATTTCTTATCCTGCTCGGACTTTAGTAACTGTAGTACTGTTTTATAAACTCCTGATCCCTTACCCAGGAAGAACGCGACAAGGGCCTCATACTTTCTGCCAGATGGTGGCACGACACAAATATTATCCTGGCCATCAACCCACTTCCATACCGACAATTGTGCGTCGAATACAATTACATTAAGCTTCTCGGCCTTCTTTATGTCGATCTTAACAGCAAGTGAACTGTCTTTATCTAAGGCCAGAACTCGTTCTGCTCCCTGTACTGTGCTTGCAATGGCAAGTAGCTTAACGCGGATCTCATTCTCCTTGCTGTGACGGGTAATTCCAGGAAGATCTAATCCCAATGCGAAGTCCCGTAACTTTTCTTCCGGCATTGCGTCGATCGCATTACCTGCCTGGCGAATCTTGCGATTATCTTCCAGCTTCTGATCGGCTGACTTATCTGGTTGTTCCATGTAACAAACTGCTTGTTTGCCAGGTACGAACCACTCCGCGCCGTCTGGTTGATTTTTAGACGGATGGTTATTACGGTTTTGATTTGTGAGAAACAGGTATTCAAATAGCTGTTCTCCGGCCTTGTCCCCGCCCTTTACTGACATTCTTCCGCCGGCTGGCTTATTGAACTGGATACGGCCAAGACGATCGACAGGCTGACCGTTTGGACCCTTGCCTGGATCTCGGCCAACGATATAAGCGATGTCAATGAACCCGTCTATTGACGTACCCTCCTCCTGTCCCCATGGGTCAAAAATACGGTCGTACGGCAGGGCGGTTGTACCCCTGGCGTTGGGCCGGACTGATGTGAACCAGATTGTTTGCCCGTTCTTTGGCGCTGATTTTTTTACTAGATCCCTAAGCTTAGAGCTAAGGTTGTTGACTTTGTTTACGGTCTCCATAGAGTTCCTTGTAGGTATAAGTGGTGTAAAAAATACTGGCCTCGTTCGGCTCAGGTATAGAAATAAGAGGGATATTCAAACCCCTCTTATTTTGTAATCTACGCTTTGTAGATTTTATTGATGTGACGAGAGAGTGCACATTCTAATCCAACCTCAGACTTGTGGTTGAATTCGAACTGATCTCTGTTCGTTACTTTCTTGTCTCTTGTCCAGAACTGCATGAAGCGGTTCTCGCGGTCAGATGCCTTGTAACGCAGGCTGATAGTGTCTTGCTCGGTTGCGGGGCTACCTTCAGCAGCTGCACCCTTAACACGATCCCAGCTTACTACAAATCCCATGTAAGGATAATTTCCGTTCGTGATACCACCGGTTAACCCCAGTTTGTTCAGCGCTCCGAATTTCTTCTTCATGAAGGTGTAAGAACCGTACTTGAATCCGTCAACACCGAAGTCAACAGTTTTTCCAGCTACGCCACCGATATCCATCTTGGTCCAGTCAACGGCAGTGTTATCAAGACGACCTTTTACAAAGTCATCGATAGCCATGTCGAGTTCATTACCTACCAGGAACAACTGCTTGGCCGGAGCTTTTTCAAGATCCAAGTTACGCTGTACGTTTTGGAGGTCTGTTAGGGAGAATGTTCCGGAATACGGTTCGGCATAACCGAAGTTATCGGCATACCACTCAAGTCCACCCGTCATGTAAGAAATCTTAGGTGTTTCTACCGGGTCAGGCTGAGTTGTACGAACGCCAAATAAGCATGCGTTCTCAATCTTCATCCGCTGCTCAAGGTCACCATCAGCTACAAGTTGATTGTAGTAGTAAGGCTTTCCATCGACCATAACTTCAGCTTCGTTAGCAGCCTCGCCACCATCAGTTTTCTTCTGAGTGTCGATGATCTGAACGTATCCGTAGTAAGGAACTGGCAGACGGCTTGTTGCGGCAGTCATAACAGCACCATCAGATGCGGCAGATGAATAAACTACTATTTGGTTACCGTTGGCGGTAATTGCTCCAAGGTCGAAAGTGTCATCCAGAGGGTCGATCGTTACTGTGTGGGCAGTGTCGGACGTTTTGTTGGTTGCTGTTACGTAACCACGTACTGCGGCGGTTGCTGTATAAACAATAACCAGGTCCTTAACCTTAAGTTGAGACAGGTTACCTGTCAGAACTCCGCTGCTAAGGTGATCGACTTCTTCAAGTGTTACGACAATTGCAACACCTGCACCAGAGCCGGTGAATGATTCAATGGTATGCGTGTGGTTATATGCGTCATGCTCGAACCAACGGAAAGTCGTGTTTGCAGATTTCTGCGTTTTGTTACTGTGGATCAAAAAGTCGTAAAGTGCACGTTCGTCGTACGCTTCGAAAATTCTGTTCCGGATTTCCCTCTTCAATAGATAGGTAGAAGGTGCTACGAACGATGCGTCGTAACCGGTCTCTACATTCCACTGCGTCCCGGGACGGACGTTACTAGGTGCTGAATATGGCGCTGCCATGTTAGTTTCTTTTTATCTTATCCCCTGTCGTCTCCGCTGACGATCTGCCTCTAGTGCTTCCGCGACTTTGGTCGCGTGATCTTTTTCTGCGGGGTCTCCTGCTGCAGGGGGTTGAGCCGGTGCTGGTGCGTCCAGTTTTGTTTTTACATGTTGGGCGTTGGATTGCTCCAGTACCCAGTCTGCGAGAGGTTTGCCAATGTTTTCGAGCGCGTACAGCTTAGTGATGATCTCACCAAACTTCTCTGCATCGATACTCTGACCAACTATATCAACACCGAAGCGCTTTAGTGTTTCAAGCGGATTCTGAATGTCGGCCGAAATATCTTTCAGCCTATCTTCTACACCGTACTTAAAAACCTTGTCTCCGACACTGACTTCTAACTCTCCTAAATTATCTACAAATTCCTTCGCGGTATTCATGTAAGAGTCACGGGCTTCCCGATTTTTCTCCTCGCTATACTGCGGCGTAGGTTCTGTTATTGTAACGTTCTTGGCCTTCCAATCGGTAAGATATTTCTTACCTCTGATCGTCTCTGCCTCTAAACGGGCTTTAGCCAAGTCAATTTTTTTCTGATTCTCCTCCTGCTCAATCTCGTTGAACTTCTGGTCAAGGATCCCGTACTTTGTTTCGTACTCGTCCTCAAACAGCGTGTTGGCTAGTTTTCGGTCGTACTCCGGGTATTCTCTGTAGTACTTTTGACGAAGAACTTCTTTCGAATCAGTGATCTTATCCGGATCCATCTTACGCGCCTCCAGGTATAGATCGAGATCCAAACCTGATTTTTTAGCCCGGTCGATGTCAAGTGCCAGCGGATCCAGCGCATCGTAATTCTTTGCCTTGGACTCAAGATCTGTTACTCTTTGTGTCAAATCCCGTCTAGACTTGAACGTTGCTGCGAGTTGCTCATCGGTAAGGACCTCCTCACCGGCCAACTCGCTTATTTTCTTCCAATCGGTGATAATTACCGGGTTTTGATCCGGTGCCGATTGTTTCGGTTCTTCTTTCGCAGGCACCGCTACCGGTTCTGCCTTCGGTTCCGGATCTGGCTGAACTACGGGTTCTGCGACTGGTTCTGGAACTGGTATTTCTTCGCCGGTTGCCGATGAAAAGTTTCCTTTAAATGGCACCTTACGTTCTACTGGTTCTTCCATGTAGTATGTGGTGTTTACTGCTTACGGATACAAAATTATACAATTGGTATTTAACGCGATTTCATCATAAAAAAATATCAGCCCTTAGGATGTCCATTTTTATAATTATTACGGATTTATCTAATAAATTGAATTATTAGATATTAAATAGTACTCCCTGTTGTACATGATTTACTTCGTAGCTGCAGGACGCGCCTTGACTGCTGCGAGTTGATATTCTCCATCGACCGATGTGTCAGCTATTTTCCCCTGGTTCATAAGCGCGATTTCTTCTAACTTAAACCGGTGAAGCTGCTTATCACGAGCCATGTTTAGTGCGTTCTTTTGAATCTCAGCCTGTAACTTCTGTTGTTCAAGCGCCAATGCATTTCTTGCAGTTTGATCATTTGACTGTTGCTGAACTTGTCCGTTCTGCTGGATAAGCATCTGCTGTTCTTGCAGTTTTTCTTTCTTACGTTTTCGTGTAACTACTTTTAAATATGCCTCAGCTTGCTTAAGACTTTCAAACCTTCTAAGAGCAACGCGATCTTCCGGTTGTATTAGAAGTGTAGAAACCATTTCGTTGATTTCTAAATAGAAATTCTTCCACTCTTCGGCGGTTGGCCTTGCTTCAACATCAATTCCTATTTCGTCAAAAGGTGCAGAGGCTAGTATTTTAGCAACAGCCTCTTCTCCAAGAATTGGTACGTAGATTTCTGGATGCGCCATGACAGACATCCGGTGAAGGTGTCCAATCGCAGCGTAAATTTCTTTGCATAATCCTTTGTCTGCACGGTACAAATGGTCTAGGTTAATATCAGTTGCGTCTGATTGTTGTTGAGCAACACCCTTTCCAATTTCTGGTGATACTGGTGCTCCTGAAGAAACTCGGTTGTAGCCAATTGACTCGTCCAAATGCTCCAATTCGGTCTGCATAAGAGACACGTACTTAACAACGTCATCGGCTATTCCACCTGGGAATACTTCAATTGGCTTACGGCTGTCCCCTGAGTTGCCAGAAAGATCGGATGTGTCGGTAACTAGAATACCGGACTGGAAGAACATGTCGATCAGGTCTGCGGTTTGCATGTCCTTCGAACCCATCTTGAACGACGCCTTACGAAGGGCAAATAAATCGATCTTGATTATTCTAGGCGTAGCACTGGCAACTAGCTGCTGGATTTTAAACTGGTACGTTTCAAGCAAGTCAAGTGACGGAATCATCTGCTTTAACAAACAGCTGGAACGACCACTCAACATATTGGCCGCACGAAGTTTATATCCTAACTCGCCCTTGCAGTAATTCTTTTCTCCGTAGCCGAATATAATCTCAGACCCTACTATCCAGTAACCGCCGTAAACCGTTTGCTTTTTGGGACGATAAATCTTACGGGATGTCTTGTACTTTGTTCTAAAATCTTCCGGACCAGGATTAGGATTTCCATGCTCATCGGTCCCTCCACGGTAATAGTTGTAAGGCTTTTCTACAAAACGATCATTTCCGTACTTATCTTTTCTGCTCAAGTACACGTACTCATCAACAGTAGGAATTTCAAAATGTACAATTTGAATTGTATCAACATCACGGTCGGTCTGTGGGTCAACGCCGTAGTACTGGTTATGGTAGTCGCCTTTCTTTGCGTACATCTCTACCATCTGTGAAATCTCTTGCTCGGAGTACTCACGACCTATCATCTGCCTGAACTCGGCAATAGTAACATCATCCACATACCCGGCGTACGCAATTCGTTTGTAATCGTTAAATTCTGATCTTGGTGCCAGGATCCGACTAGGGTTCAGGACTTTAACAACCGGCATTTGATTTACATCCAGCCCACACCATACTCCGGCTACTGGTAGAATTGTTAGATACTGGTCGATCTTTTCTTTAATGCCATCGAAGTCCAGGCGGTTGAGATGATATCTTATACCTAGTTCTGTGGTAATTTCGTTGTTTAATTTATAATCCTGCATGAAGATCTGTAGGTCTTCATCATTGTCAGGGAGTCCGGAAATATCAACTCCATCTGGCAGTAGATCAACTCCAACCATTGCCTGTCGCTCCTGTAACCACTCCTGTTCTTTTGCCCATGTTTGTACCGATGCGCGGAATGATTCACGACGGTCGGATGAAGTCGGATCTATGGCAGTAGCAACCGGATCATATTTTCTATTGAACACACGGCTGATTGTTGCAACTACTCTCTTTGTAGCGAAATTCTTAATCTGCCAACGGATACCACCAAGGAATGAGTGCGATTGGTTGGCGGGTGTAATGTGTAGGGCTGGTTTGTAAATTTCGGCGCTGTTATCACCAAAACTGTACGCTAAATATTTTGCATAGAGGTCCCGGTCGCCCCAAAATAAAGTTGGAGATGTGCTGTTTGTGCTGTAGTAAAGGGTTGCGCGGGCTGCTTGCAATCCCCATTTTTTGTCAGACTTAACTCGTGACGAAACATCGTGTCTTGGAAAACTTGAACTTGTAAATCCTGAAGAATCCATTATTTATACTTTATATTTCCAAGTGAATCCAAGGTATGGCGATTTTCTTTTCCCTTGGGCGCTTGTTTTTATGGTAGATTTGTTGCCATTAATATGTTTCGCGGCGGCACTAATACCGCAAAAAGAATTTACAAGAAGCCCATTAAGATCGTACTGTTCAACTGTTTTTTTTGTTTTAGCGTCACTCATTTTTTTTCTGGCATCCTCTGAAATGATTTTTCCCCTTTGGGCTGCGCTCATTCTGGCTCTCGTTTCCTTACTCCGCGTAAGGCCAGTGTTAGCGATGCGTATTGCTAATATTCTTTCTGGAGATAGTTTTTTCCCAGGACCAAGTTTTTTCCCCTTCCTGGAAATAGACATTTTTTCTCTCGTCTCCACGGAAACCTTGCGACCCCTGTTGGCCTCAGCTGTTGCACGTATTGTTTCTGGATTTGGCTTATGACCATTCTTAAATCTCCCGCTTGTGTTTTTTTGATTTATGGAATTTATGCTAATCTTTTTTCTCGTCTCTTCATTATGCACATGACCGGAGGCGCCATCCCCACCGTTAGTCATATTCACTAGAATTCCCGTATTTAGATCTATCCTACCGTACTCACTTATCATCAATTTTTCAAGGTCAACTGCATTTTCGTGGGTCAGTCCATCGGCTACAATTTCGTGCCTAAAGCCATGTTTATCAACGATATTATGCCAGAATTTATTTCTGTTTTTAGTGCTTGCCTGTCTATATTTGGCACATCCGATGCCTACATAGAAACAGTCAGACGGAGAATCTGCCTTGAAGTGTCTGTAAACTTTCCAGGATTCGGTATGCATTACATTATTAACTTACAAATATACCGCTAATTTACCACAGATGCCGCTCCCGAGTTGTTGTATGTCCTGAACAAATTGGACAGGTCGATAACGCTGCTGGTCTCAACCCCTTTCCTCTCAGCCGCCACAACGGCCATAGACGCAGCTACCCCAAGGTCAAACTGCTTGGTTTTTTTAGGATTGAATAACAACCAATCATTAATTACTCTCAGGTGCTTTAGTTTGTACCCATGTTTAGCAATGTGTAAAGATGTTGAGTTTGTGTAGTGCTCAATCGTACCCTGAGAGTTGTACATTCCGTCAGTATCTTTTTGTTTTACTGATGTGAATGTTGATCTGGGTCTCTCCCAAATAAAGTCAAGTGGATTTGCTTCGTATCCCCAGGCGTACCCGCGAATTCTAAAATAATCCATGGCGTTGCTCTTGTTGGTTTCAATGAAAATCGGACAGCCAAACCAAAACGCAGCAGCAAGCATATCCTCATAAAAATCAAAGGGGTCTGGAGGACGAAATAAATAATCGGCTATGATTGTATCACAGAACTCTTCCGGTATGTGCATGTCATATCTGTTATACACAGCGGCTGCACCCATAGATCCGGATCCTTCTTCAGCAAGATCTCGAACAGAATACGGGTCAATGCCAATAACTCGCTTATGTGCACATAGGGGGGTGAATGTGTCTAACCTTCCCTCGTTTATCTTAACCTGATTTGGTTCGAAGTTTTGGAATGAGATGTGCCACTTGCCATTAACTTTATTCTCAACAAACATCGCCTCCTTGTCCTTCTCTTTCCAAACTATGTCTCCCTTGACAATAAAGTTTCTGCCACCATGTAGTATAACATCCTTTGCGTTTAGTAAAATGTCTGCGTTGTAAATACATTTTTCGGCACCTATCCAAAATGCTTCTTCTTCATTTCTCGGATTTAACTGCTTGTACTGTATGAGTCCCTTCTGATCATTGGCAAGCTGACGTCGGTGCTCATCATGAAATGCCATGGCACCCATTCTAAATGGCTCGCCGTACTTTTCTTCCAGGTAATCCTGCATCGCTTTATCAGTAGCAATTGGAACAGAATAACCAAACTCATCAAAGCATGTGGCATCCAGGTCTGATCTAAAGTACCTGGCAAGTCCTGTTACCGTTGAGTTGGATACATACTGATTACTATTCTCCCACACTTTAAAAGCCTCCAGCCCACCTTCATCCATTTCTCCAACTGTTGACGATGCAAAAATATTACCGTACTTCGTATTGGCCCGGAAGACTGTAAATTTATTGATCATTATCCTTTTAAACACATCGGCTGTTGCTGGGCTACACTTGCCCATTTCTTCTTGCACGAGTAGGTCCCAAGTACCACCATCCGCCCCGGTCTCTGCTGCGATTGACGTCTGCATCTTGGAGTACAGGGCCTCGTCCTTCATTTTATTATAGATCCTAACAGACATGCCCTTCCTGGCCGGCGGGACCATCTCATATGTAGATTGGGCGGTGATATCTGATATTCCGTGCTTATTTATCGGTACAAGGAACTTCGGGAGCTTAGTTATTGGAAGAAGAACTTTGTCTCGGAACCAGTCGCCAGAGGCGTCGTCATTGAGGCTCTGGACGGTTGTTCTAGCATTCTTCTTTGAGATGGCCTCGTAGTAATTTATACATCCTGATATGTAACTCTTACCAACCCCACGAATTGTTACGTAGAATATTCCAAAGAAATTTTTAGATCGCTTTACGCTTTCCCAAAAGTAAAATAACTCTAGGTCGACGTACCTAAATTCTGGGTAACCTGATTTTAATGTCCAGTAGTTAAAGTAAAAATACGCCTGGCCAGTTAGATAAATAGGATCTCCATTGATGTAAATCCAGTGACCGTTCTTTACTCGATTCAATTCTTGTTCAACAAATGGAGCAAGGCAATCCATTGAATAATCAGGATCTGATTCTACTCCAGGGACCTTACGCTCAAATCCCTGTCGATCTATGTCGTACGGATCGGTACCGAAGATTTTTATTGACTGCTGTCTCCAGGCCTCATCAAATGTAATTACATCCGTTGGCTCATTCTCAGATCCGTCGAAGATATCTACATCGGCCGCACGAAAAATGGGCAACTCAGTACGCTGCCACTTTTGTTCGTTCTTGGGTTTGTCCCAGTTTTGTATCTCATGCTTTGGGGGAACTGGTGGGAGATGACATTTAATCCCCTGAATAGTCAACTCCCGTCCTCCGCGTGGCTTATTCATCCTGCCATCGATTCAAGTGTATTTCTTTTTCTTCTTATAGCAGCAGACTTAACCTGGTCATGATCAAGAAATATTATCAAGTCAAGTTTCTTAATCATCGCCGAGTATTCTTCGGCCTGGGTTGTGAGTTTGAACTTTTTATCCGACGCGGTGATTATATAGTTATCATCCTGTGTAGGATCTACCTCGCCATCGATATCAAATTCTTCCTCATCTTTTTTGCGTTTCTTTTTCGGTGCCGGAGTCGTGGTCTTATTCTGTATTGGCTTAAGACGTATCCGGCGATTCTCCTCCAGCTGGGCATCGATGATACATCGCTCAGTCCACTCCGGATCGTTCTGCCACAGGAGATAATCAATAATCAAATCCCTGACAGGTTCCGACAGTAGATCGAAAAGTAATTCTTGAACAGTGGTTTGTTCTACGTTTAGTCCGGCCAATGTTGCGGCGCGAACACGACGGTCCTTAAGCTGGGCCATCGGCTTCTTATTAAGAATCGAGTCCTTGCTGTACAGCAGGACTACATATGTGATGATTGCGTTTACGTCGAACTGTCTTTCTTGATTCTTTATGTAATCATGAAAGGCCTTTATTTCGTTAAGGCGCTCGTCGGCAAACACATCGTCCTGGTACTTGAGTACATCAAGATACATGGACGAAGTTGGTGTTGTCGCCATTACGCAAAGGTACCAGATTAGAGTTTTTGGTATATTTGCGTATACGCAATATACCAACCATGGCCATTAAAATCACAAAGAAGATTGATCCAAAAAAAACAGTTAAGGCCGTACAGAAAAGTAATTCCGGAGAATATGCCCAGGGATCAGAAAAGCTGAATAACACGATAAGCGAGGGTCGTTCTAGGGCTGCGGCCGCTCAGAAATCTGGTGATGATATGAAGTACATATCTACCAGGGTAAGTTCTCAATCGGGTGGTTCTAACCTTGGGGATAAGACAACGAAACTACTAGGCCGAGCGGACAAGTTTATCCCGGCAAAAGTTAGGGTTACTAAGAAGCGGAAGTAGTCTATCTCCAGGATTTGTGTTTTCTTAAAAATGCAGACTTACAAAGTTCGTCGCATAAATCAACCTGTTTAGTCGGGTTTTTAAATGTCCCTTTGTACAGACCTATATGATTTACAAATGTGATGTTCTCCCCGCAGTGGTCACAGAATGTTCCAACCATAGTAAATCTCTTTTTCATTGTTCCTGATCCCCATCGGCATAGTACTCATTTATCAACGGCACAAACTCCTCATACCCCCACAATCTTCTCGGAGCCGTATCTGAATTCCTGGTACACTTTCCATCGATGTACACCGTAAGTACCTCGCGCTTACTTGCCGGAGTAATCACCCATATCGACAGCGTGTCCTTGCCAATCAACCAGATATTTGCCAACTCTTCTACAACAATAGTAAGTCCTTTTGTCGGTTGCGTCTTAATCTCAGAAAAGAAGTTACCGTCTCCATAGGTAGTCCAGACTGCTGTTGGATACTTTACTTGGTCGGTTACTTGCACGGTTACTTGTCCGTTTATGGTCTGGATGCGTTGTGCCTGCAACTGCGATCCAACTAGCAACACTAGCGCTAGAAGTATTATGCAGAGGATGATTTTTGCTAATGTTCTCATTTTGATTTTGTGATAAATATTTTTAAGGTTCTGTTATCGTCCTGAAACTGAATCTCTACCCTATTGCGTTTATCCCAGTTCACATAACTCCTTCCGTTGTCATCAATTACCTCAACCCTAGTGACCCTAGGTGCAAGGTTGCCGGTGGAATTAAATTCCTGTTTTCCCATACTCAAAGTAAAACAAAATAATTGTAAAAAACAAATCCCCGGGTTTTATTCCGGGGATTACTCAGGAGCTACCTGGATGTTACGCTCTCTTTGTGGTTGTGGGTAAAACAGGATTCGAACCTATCTACACTTCTTTCCTGGGTGTACACTCCAAGTAGAACAAATCGTACGCACAAAGTAATGTGCCATCTCGATCATTTACCCATAAATACCGACTGTTCCGGTAAGCCAAGCGTGTCGATTCGATTTTGTGGGGACCGAACTTAAGCGCTGATCAACATCTACCCCAGTGGACCTAGACGGTATCGAGCCGTCGTCTTGTTGCTATTTTCCGGTACGACTTGTTACAAGTTTACCGGTTTAAGTCCGGCAACTAGGGCTGAACATAAGTCCCGCCTCCCCACCATCTGGTTTAAGTCCAGAAACTCAATGTGCCTATGCGGCTAGTCGAAGTTCAATGTCCACTCCTTGAGGGTACATTGCAATTACTTTTGCTTCGTCAATTGTTGTGAATGTGAATTTTACGTGTACTACATCCTTACACGACTTGATCGTATTGGTAATTTGCCCAATCAATTCAATTTAGGCCCATATTTCTAAGAACATCTGCACACACTTATTAACATGTGTGTGCATTGTTATCCATATCAATGGATAATTCCGTTTACGACCGGACGCGCTCGTCAGTATGTTTTAAACTAATACCCGTCGGCATTTCGTCTGTTCTGAGGTTCGGCCAGACACCTATCTTGAACTAATATCCGTGGCTAAACGGTATCAAACAAGCAGTCATATACGCAGTCGGCAAACTCACTCTGCTATCAACCGGCTAGGATTGATAACTCTAGTTACTTCCGGATTGTTCTCATATCGATAGCTACCCGACACTTACACCAATCCATACGATTGCCACCTAGGTAACAATCTCCGACCACTTCACTTCAATCTTTCTAAGAACGGTATCCGGTTACGTGCGATGCAGAGGCTTTACCGGACCTTTTTGTGACCTGGGATTGCGTGTCATTAACCGTTTTCGGTCCCAGGTCGTTGCAACATAGGTTGGCGCGTGAGTCGAGATTTTTTTAGCGCACCTGGCTTTTTGAACTACAGGTATCTCTCCCAAATAGGGGGTTCGTGGATTAGTTCTACCGCCGAACAGCAGGCCGCACGGTTATTGTGTTATCCGTGGATTTTACATTCATCCCACCCTATGCCAGTGCTGCTATTCCCGGTTATGATTCAGGCTTACCTTTCGTGCTGACATACCCCGCAGTTGGACTTTAGCTTCTTCAATATCTGCCACCCAGGTCTCATCTAAACTCGTTTGTTCCAGATGTAGGCGTTGGACTGACGCCTCGTTATTTCTGTCCTGGTGCAAGCTACTCAAGCCTAGGGGTGGTTCCTCTTTCGATTCCCCCTTTCCTAAACCGAGTTGCCGGATGTAAATTACGACAATTGTTTACAATATTGCAAGTAATTACAAATGTTTTTTAATCTCGGAATAAACCTCGTTAACTCCGCGACGGAGATATACCAGATCCCCTATGTTCCTGATAGTAAAATCGATGCTTTTATAGTCATCCATCGAGGTTTCGGACGGATGTGTTCCATGTGAAATACCGGGTCGTTCTGCCTTTACCAACCACCCGCCAGCGTTTTTTATCGCATCACCCTCGTTGGGGAACCTGACATCTGTCACTATCCAGCTGGACAGATTAGGATGATACTGGGACATGAGGGCATTTACATGTACATTCGGATGGATTAGATCCCGGAGTGCTTCGGTACCCAGGACCTGCAGAAGCTTACGGTATGTCATGATCTCCCTGCGTACGGTGTATACGTGCTGGCTATTGCTTTTGGGTGCATAAACTTCAGATGATGTCACGTCAGGGTACACTGTGCCGGTGTCACGCATAAAATCAAGGAGCCGGTACTTTGCCCATTGTTCGGGTAGGTCCGAGTTTTTAAACTGCTCGTTCTCCAGGTCCTGTACTTTGCAGCCGGTCAACAGCGCGACAATTTCTTTCAGCTTGCCGGCGAATTTTTTAATCTCCCATCCGTGTTCTTTTGCGGATTCGTCGATAATCATTTGGGCGATTGTGTCCTTCCCGGAGCCAATTCGTCCAATTATTCCGATAATTGGCATGCTATTTAACTTTAGTGGTGGTAAACTTAATTAACGATTTTCTTATTTAACCTTCATATCCTTCCATTTCTTATACTCAATGGTAACGTATGTTCCAACAAAAGATCCAAGTGCAGCGAGCGATGATCAACGTCTTGTCATCCACGTAGGTAGTTCATTTCGGTCCGTATTTTTTATTGTACTCTTTTATAGCGCGGTATGCTACGTCAATAATTTGTTCAAGAAAGTAGCACTCGTGCTCGTCATTTGATAGCGAAAGTTTTACACCTTTGCTGGCGAATATTAAATTCACAGCGTGCTTACATTCATGAGCTATCTCTCCTGGGCTGGATGTTGGTCGGATAAATATTATTACCCTGTATCGTCCTCGCTCGTTGTCGTTTGCAAACGTGTATGATCTGTACTGCTTATTCTCCATGTGCACGGAGTCGTCTATCATATCCTCAACCTTATCAATTGCCCTGGATATATTTTTAGACACCACTATCCACAGTGGACCACCGTACGTTGCGACCTTTGTTTTTTTAATGTGCATTGGCTTCTTTTTTTAAGTGATCCTTTGCTATAATTTTTATGCACTCAATCAGGTCGTCAAGATCATTGTATTCCAAATACAATTTTTCATTGTCCGGTCCCTCAATCAAAATAATAGAAGCTGTTGATAGATGTGATATGGACACATTTCCTGTTCTGCACCTTAAAAAACTAGGATCGAATAACATAATGGAAAATATACTTTACAAATACCGCTGTTTTTGGCAATTATGCTTTACATTACAACCTTTTTAACTCGAAGTAATATCCACCCAATGGTCGGTACAAAAATTGCCCGGCATTGTTTGATGCAATGTAATGGTGTAGATCTTCTGGCCATAAGTCAATCTCAGTACCATTATCATTGATCTTAAATCCACCAAAAGAGTTAAGTTTAAAATCCAGTCCGTTGTGTGGTACCCATAAAAGTATCGATGGCCAAACAGAGACTGGTATTATTATATCGTAGTCGGCTATATCCCCACCGAGATCGTTAATTATTGCATTGGCTGAACCGCCGACTATAATGCCTTCGTACGCAAAGCATATATACTTAACGGTTTTTGGTAATTGGCGGTGTTTCTTTTTGCTCATAAACCATCCAGTATCCTATTAGTCTTCGGCTCACCCAGGTCTATCCCGCGTTTCTCTGCCTCAATAAGCGCAAGTTCACGATATTTTTTGGCAATTGCAAGCACGTCCCAGACATTTAGTTTTACTGTAGTATGAGCCAGGACCTCCAGTTTTTCTGCCGTTCCTTTACCATACCGGTTGTCGATGTACCGAGCGTGCTTTACCTGCTCACCCTGCCCCCATTTATTGCACTGGGAACATTGTGGGTTACCGTTCTGCTCGTGCCACCTGGTTGCCTTGTGATTGCGTCCTTGATAGTGGCCGTTGTCGATGTCGCGGAAATGTTTTTTTGTCGGGCACGTTACACACGCAACCATACCACGGTAGTCTGCCCCATACAAGCGCACGTATAAACTGAACCACTTGTCGGCCAGGGATATTGCTTTAGATAGTGTGGTCTTCACTTTTCAATAGTAAGTTGATCCATATACCTCATTCTTTTGTCTGTTCCTGGATCGTCGTAAAACCACGTATCGTATGTCATGCCATCGAATCTGACGGCACATCCCCTATACCCATGAGAATCTTTTATTGTTGTAACCACTCCGGAACTTGATTCGGCATGGCGATGTTTGATCGAACTATTCACACGGGGGAAATGTCCGGACGATAATGATATAAGCAGCTCGTTAAACGTCATAAAACCTTCCCCTTATAAATCCTCTTGTTATCCACATGGTAATCACCATTGGACTCGGTCGTGATGTGTGTGAACCCGTGGTTATAGTTATTCCCGTGTGGATTATATTCGACATTGAGATCCATGAGGCAACCATTGGTCCAGCACGTTATAATTTCCCCGTCCAACTTCTTTGTGGTGTACTCAGATGTCTGGTGGCAGTGACTTGCAATTGCACTTTGTTTGGTCTTCATGTAGACTGTTCTACCGGTAGAGACAGGACTTGTAGTTCCCTGGAAAATTGTATGACCATGGACAATCGGAAGCTTCCCAATCATGTAGTGATCATTATTTTTTAGGCCGTTGATGTCAAATAGATCCAGACGAAGCAACTTCTTAACATTGTACTCCGGCAGTTCTAACTCAAGCAATTCTTTTGTCCGGAACGTCATGTACTTATCATACCGAAGTTCATGATTAGCGTCCAGGTTGTAGTAAATTTTTTCAGTCGGGAAGTGATGGCGCATATGCTCCAGGCTGATCAGGATATTTCTATACTCCTCCTGGAACCTACGACGACGCGGATCTTTTTCAAAGTGCGACATGCCGTAGAAGTCAATCCAGTCGCCGTTGATAAAGATGGTATTTACCTTCTTGCCCTTTAACCACTCGTAGCAAGCCTCGATAGCCTGATTATCCTGGAACGGAACCTGGGCGTCAGATATAAATCCAACGTTGTTACACTCGGTAGGAAGTTTAAATACCGTTTTGGGATGTGCCCATGTCTTTGGTAACTGATACTCTGCCGTGTGAGTTGTTCGGGTTTCTTTGATAAATCCGGGCTGTCTTTTTTTTGCAGAGTTCCTATTGCTCTCGCCGTTTTTGCCCTGAACATGCCTGAGTGACGACCGGGCAGCTTCAATGCTTTTGTAAACCTCTGGGTGCTCCTTATGCATCAATCTGGCTAATGTAAGAGCGGGGAAAGATGGATAATTCTCGTAATACTCTGCTGATAAATCAGCTTGGATAAATTTGCTTTTCAAAACTCTAAAAGTTTATAGGTTAAGGCCAATCCAAAACTAGGTTTCAGTGTAATGTCTATTCCCCCGTACGGACCCAGCACCCAGCGCTTAGGTCTGTCCTTCAGGGTGATTGTTCTAAGGTTAGTAATATCCGAGTGTGGGTTAAGACTAATTGCTGTCGTTGTCAGTTCCCGGGCTTTGAATATTCCAAACAAGCCGGGTTGTCTTTTCCAGAACTGAACTATCTGCACACTGTCATAAACACGGTAATTGATAGAGGCTGAATCACGCAAAAAATATCCGTCGATTTTAGTCCATCGATCGGAGTACGTGAAGGCCCGACCGGTATCGATCAGGTGCCCAGGGACCGAAAAAATAGTGTCGCGCAGTATTGTTGTTAAGCTTCCGGAAGTAGTGTGAGAAACGGTTATTGATGACTGTAAATTGCTCAGATCCTTTTTCAGCCCAGAAATAGTTTTCTGCGCATCGGCCAACTCCTTGTAGTGTTGTGCCTGGAGTACGCTTATTGTCAGATTCGCATTCTTAGCCTCCGCCTGACTTAATCCTGCCGCATTGCGAAATATCTTGGTCTGCGCATACTGTGCGTTTAGTGCTGATTGCCAGCTTTCGATGTCGGACTGTAATTTACATCCATGAGACAAGAGTCCAAGGATTATAAATATCGCGGCGAATATTACGCCAAGAACGAGGCGGCGATCAATAACCATTTGGAAATATTAAAAGTCCAATACCAATTATGGAAATCAAAAAGCTTAGTGGAATAAATATCCCGGGCCACTTGCGCATTTGTTTGTCCAGCCAGGCTGTATTGCCAATGTAATTCCACTCTACACCACGAATTAAATTTAGTGCGGTATTGAACGGAAACCAGAATGCCAGGTGGAAGGCAATGAAGTAAGTAATGGCAAGCTGCACATTGTTAATGTCTGATCTAAACCCAGATCCAACAAAGTACACGGATAATGCCGCCCATAGAACGCTTCTAACCACCTGTTGAATCTGGTGATTGACTCCACCCTTTTGGATGAGCAGGTAGTTCCAGATGACAAATACAACAAGGGCTACTCCAAAGACTAAGATAGGTGTCATAATTGTTTTTTCCGAAATGTCGGGGTTTGTTCTGACAATAGCAAGTAAATCGAAATAAAAAATACCCTGGCACTGATCTTACGGTAAGTTGCCAGGGCTGTGTATCCTCCGGTCCGTGGCCACGGACCGGAGGCATCTGGGATCTAAGCTAGTTCTTTAAGAACCTACTCCTCCGGATGAATTTTGTTCTGTTGGTATTGTTACCGACACCTCTTTGCCGGATGGCATCTCAACTATTCCGGTTTCAGTCTTTTGGTCGTCAACTATATTTCCAAAAAATAACGTCAATTGGCTTACGGTTATTATTGACACATTTATAGTAAGAACAATCCACATCGGCCATGAGTTAAATGTACCGAGCGTTGATATTCCTATTAGTATTCCCTGAATAAGCCTGGAGAACATTAATAGATTTTTGGGAGTGGGCTTAGTGTAATTTGACCAATGGAATGAAGTGTTTGGCGGCAGGCTCATCCCACAAAAGTACGGGATTATTAGGCCGCGTCCTTTGGGGACTGTGGATCTCCTGGGGGATACAGTGGAACCACTTTAGTCGGTTGATTAGTATTTTGGTTACCATTGAGTTCTTTCATATCATACGTAGCCTTTTGACCATCTGGTAGTGTGATGTCAATCGGGTTAGGGTTTGGGCGCTCTTTAACCCCGCCGGTCTTAACTGGCCTCATGCGATCCTTCTGTTGCTGCTGTAGTCCCTGAATGTACCGCAGGTAATTTTGTTCGTACTGTCTACTGAACGACCTGAACCCAACTTGTATCCTCCATCCAATAGGATCCTTTGCAATAAACAACAGGTGTCTGGTTAAGCCGGGCGCAGAATTACCCTGTGCAGTTTTACCGTTGAACATAATGCTGATGAACGAAAAGTACCAGCTGAGGGTGTTGATTGATAGTCCGAGTAAGTCGAGTTTCATTTTCTGTAGGTTATAATTTTTCCACTGTTATCAAGTAACTCTATTCCATCTGGGACATCCGTGATGGTTTCGATTGGTATATCAACATTAGTAGCCAATCTGGGTTCAACTACAAGCTTACCATTGATAGCAGCAAGTAAATTTGAAACGCTATCATTTGGATATATCCTGTACTTATCTTTGCGCAACTGTAGAACATAAGCAAAATATTTGACCGAGACTTTCTTAAGCCACTCAAAATCCTTAGGATACAAGTTTTGCGGATCTGTCATTTTTTATAATGTAAGATTGCTACTGGTGATACCGATTTTGGAATAACGCTGAGTACAATGTCGCGATTTTTATCAACAGATATACCCTTAAATCCTCTTGGGGGTAGTAATGTTTTTTCCGAGAAGTCGTAGTACATAACGAAACAATTGTCGAACATATCCAGCTTCTCAAGTCCAAAAAAACTGGGCTTCATCGTGTTCTTATTCTCATGCAGGAAATTGTCAAGTGTCTTAACCTCGTCGTTATCGTACACATGGCACTGTTCGTAGAAATTCATTTGTTCAGAAACTCCTTCTTCTGTTTTAAAAAGTCAGCAGCAGACTCCTCTTTCTTCGCGTCCTTATATTTTTTAGTCAGGCCGTTGATTTGCGTTGTTATCGACTGCATTTTCTTTATCACCTCATCAGTTTTATTTGAACTTACAGTCATGTCCTGCACTGATTTATACAGTTCATGCCGCTCCAGGATTAGGCCTGATATCTTTGTTTGTATATCGCTAGATGTCACGGATAAATTCTTTTATTTTATCTAGTCTTCCCACAAGATCATCTATTTCGATCTCCAAATCAGTAACTTCTTTTTGCAGATCCTCAATACTTTCCTCTAGTTCGTAAATATGATCGTCCTGGTTATCCTCAATGTGATTCGTTATCAAATTTATTATATCGCGATACTCATCACTATCCAGGACCTTTAGTGCCGCAGGACCAAATCTTTTAAGATAAAACTCAAATCGATCGATCTTATGATGCAGTTGAAGTTGATCCATACGCAAGGTTAATCAAATTTTAATTACCATCCAAATCAAAATGGAAATTCTTCTTGTTTGGTGCTTTGAGTGGGATCTCGTACAACTATCTCTTTTTTGAATTCAATCATCTTTCCGTTTGGATCCCCAAATCTGTGTGTTCTGGCATTGTATAGAAATTCAATCTCACCCAGGTGGCCAGACCCCTCTGGTTTTGACTTCTGTACCCGGATGAGTAGTTCGTTCTTTTTGAAGAATCTATCCTTACCTATCTGCACCTCATCTATTCCGTCGGCCATAAAGTGCCTAAAAAAGGATATCATCATGAACCCCTTGCGGTACCACACCTGTCCCCCGGCGACATCCCTGGCAGTTGGAAATGGGTATATGGCTGTTCCGTACACGTCGTACCCAAGCGCCTTCTGATCTCGGATGTGGGTTATTAAGCAAATGTGTCTATCTTTTTTTCTTGCCTTAACACGAACGCGCTTTAACTCCTGATTAAGGAACTCATCACGGGCATCGTCGCTCTCATGCTTGAGTTCGTTCCAGGGGTCCATGGTGATTGTGTGTATTTTCGTTTTGTACTTTATCTCCAGTACGTCAACATAATCCAGAAGCTCATCAGGAGTAATATCGGTATCGGTCTCGTCAGTAGAAATTACGATAAAGTGTTTGCCAATAAATGTCTTTGCCTCGGTATATTTCTCTTTCGATATTCTGTTGTTAAAAGTATTGGTCATGTCCCCCTCGGCGTAGATCTGAATTAACATGGCATATACATCGTGTGCCGCTCCGGTTTCGGGTGAGTAAATGAGATGTTTCCAGTCAAATAAAACCGACAGATTCACTAGCGCGTTAAACCACCACTTGGACTTACCGGTAAACGGAGCGCCATATATGTAAGTTGTAAATCCAAGCCTAACAGTGTAGTACTTATCCAAATGTTTCCATCCTGTTGACTTGCCACTCACCAGGCCGTTGTTAAACATGTCATCCAGCGCAGAGTCGGAGTCCTCAATCGTGTAATCAATCTTCCCTATTTTTACTTCTTGTTCAATCTCATGCTGTTCCTCCAATGAAATAGGACTCATTTTCCCGTTGGCTATACCCTTACGGAACGTGTTGAAGTTCTCACGAAATGACTCAGGGTCCTTCTGGTGAATGGCCTCCTGTGCGAAGTCAAGTATATCCAGTTCGTTTACTTCCCCGGCTGAAATTAACCCACCCATTAACCTTCCGGCCTTGAGGATGGTATTATTCCTGTTCCCGGCCTCAGCATTCTCAATCATCTTAATTGCAATCCCGGCCTTCTTATAATCCGTTCTAACTTTCTGAACGGCTGGTATGTCAATGGTTCCAGGTGTACCTTGCTCTACTTTTTCTACCCACAGGTCAGATGTGGGATTAAAGTGAATTTCCGGATCGAAGCTCATAAAACAAAAACGAGCTATATCCTTTCCTGAGGGATCGGCATCTGGATATCTTTTTTGAAGTGAATAAAAGTACTGTTTGAACTCCTGGTCTGATGCGACATTGGGAATTTTAACAAGAGCCTTTAATCCGTTACCGCGAGGAGAAACAAATACGCAGTGGATGAATGGGTCTTCAATAAGAACTTGCCTGGTCATTGCAAGATCCTCAACTCCGTCGAAATCAAGGATGGCTAACCCTGTAGACTTAACCAAGCTTTTTGATTCCCTTTTTTTAAACGTACCGCAGAATGTTATACCTGGTAGGGTTTTCTTTATGTCATTTGCAGCCTCACCCGGTAGTGGTGCCAATTCGCGAATTTTTTTTATGGTTTGAATTAACCCATCTCCTGATCTGATCTTGGAGATGACATAGTCAAGTTCCACATCAACTCCAGCGCTGGCAAAGTTTTTGAATATTGATACCATCATAGCGGCCTGTTCGGTAAGTTGGAGTTATTATCAACAATCTGGTCCTCCCAGGTTTTGTGCTTCAGGTATCGCTCAGGGTCCTTTCTAAATTTCACCTCGCGCTGGCGGTACAATGGGAGATTGACCATTATCTTTGCTTTGTCTTGAGAAGAAAGTTTATTCCAAGCGATCTCTGATTTTGCTCTACCAACTTTTTTTCCATAAGCGTCCCAAAAAACATCAAACGATATAGTATCTTCTCTTGTCTCCTCTCCTCTCCTCTCCTCTATATTGTATGATTTCGTATTACCACTATCATACGAAGATGATACGGTCGTATCAGAATCTGGTTTTTTCCATCGTTTTGACACATTGTTGCTATTGGTTTTTGAAAGATTTTCGAATCCCCATAGCTGTTCGTTCAAAAAACTGATGGATATGAGTCCGTTTTTTAATGAAATTATATTCATCCCAACCAACTCATCCATTAGTTCGCTTAGATTGCTATAAGTGTACCTCTTCATAAAAATCTGCGACTCAAGTTTTCCCCCACGAGACCAGTACATGGCACACATGTTAGTGAACAGTCCCTGCGCTTCCAGGGAGCACGCGGTGATGTCTCCGGTTAACCAGTCGTTAACTTTGAACTTGAAATATGGTAGATCTTTTGCCATTGTTATTTTCCTGTTTTATTAAATTTTGGTTTGAGTCTTTTTATTAATTTTAGTTCTATCATAGCCCAGTCACCGTACTCTAAACTTTCTCTGTACTTCACAATAGCGTATGGGGCAACGCCCATTTTAGATGACGTAATACCATAAGAATATTCCTTTGTCTTATCATCCAATAATACTGCCGGACGGAGTCTATGACCAGATATTCTCTTTGATAAATTTTTTGTGGATCCCACATAAACAATCCTGCCAATGTACTCATGGACAAAATATATTACGTAACAGCAGGCAACCTCAGGTATTTTGCTATACAGATCTATCGTTTTCCAGTTTGACGCCATTGAGGTGCTTACGGACTCGAACCGCATTTTGAGTCAGAACCCGGACTGCTCATGTAATAACCAAATTATACGATCACACCTGTTCGCCGGTCTTTGCCGACTGTCAGTACCGGGTACTCTAACCCCGACCTTTTCTGTTAAGCGAACCTAATCGCATCATACCGCTTAATGATCTTTCCCGTAAGGGCGGTTTAACCATCATCAGTTTTTTAAATCACCCGAAGGCTGTTACGCAATTAACCTGATGTAGGCTGATCAGACTCTAGGACCCTGACTAGGGCACCGTTAATTCCTCACGACGTCACTTGAATATTGGTAATGGCCGACCTGACTTCACATGCGGCCAGAAATGCAAAATTGTGTGCTACCGTTTCCCACTCATCAGGCGGTAGTCGATGTCCTTCCGGATTTATATTTACCTGTGAACCGGCGTCACGCACTGAATTGTATGCTTCTTGTCCGAATGTACCCCACTTTTTCCATTGGGATGTGGGTACTCCATGAATGTTCTTAACCATAATTACTTCGTTTATTTTACGCGAAGTAATGTAATTCCTAGATAGGATCAAAATTTATTCCGGAATTTCTTTTAATTCGCCCAGTACGTCACGGTAATGAACTAACGCACAATTAAACTCAGGCACCCATTGGTAGAATGATGAAAGACCGTACATCACGCGCTTACCGGTGAAATTATCTTTAGCCAGTTCTCCGGATAGGATTACTTTTCCCACACCGAATCTAAGAACCTTGGTTTTCTTAGTCTGAGAAACAGCACTATGAGGAAGAAATATTTCACCCGGTTTGAAATCTTGGACCAGCGCGTTCGGATCATAAATATGGGTCTTAACTACTTTAGAAATTTCTTGTTGTTCAGGTTGGACCATTAAGTAAAACCCCAGCGGAATAGCTTCGTTAAATTCAATAACCACCCCATGTTGTGCGGCCAGTTCTCTTGTCTTTCTTTTTTCTTCCTCAGAAATAAAACTTAACAACAAATCCCAGTGTCTCATGATATAAAAATCTACACCGAGAATAGTATTGCGAAACTCACTTGATGGTCGGAACAGGATTAGATCTCCAGGAATAACAGAACGCACATCGTCACCAATTCCTTTTCCAATGTACTCAACAACGCCCGTAAGGTACTTCGGCTTTTCTCCGAGTTCGACTACAAGTCCGTTCTTAACCTTAGCCGTAATTTTCTGACCATCGACTTCAATCTGTTCTGTATCACCGCTGAATACCGGACTGACCAGAACATAGGAGTTGATCATATTTATCTCACCTTGTCGCACGTAGCAAAATACTTGTGCGTAGTGTATTCGGTAAAGCAAATCACCGGACTCTTCACGGGCAATAAAATTAGATGGATCAAGCAGACAGTTGTAGTGGAAATAAATTTCGTCACCTATTTTTACCTCGACTTCAGTTCCGAGATGGGTCTGCATTTCAGGAATGTACTTGCCGCACATGTAAGGAATTTTAGTTGTGACCCTATACTTCGGTGGCAGTGTTTCTAACTGGAGATTGATTGTATCGTGTGACCGATATCCAAATGGAGTAGGGCAACCAGGATATTTTTGGTACAGCGGATGGTCTTGTCCTGAAAGATATTCTGGAACAGCCACGACCTCAGCTGAGATACGGGCGTGATGTGTCGGTCGCCATGTTGGATCTAAAACAAGTTCGTGGTCATTTCCGAACTCATCTTTGATTACACCCAGAAAATCGTTAAGTTCTGACTTGACCTTAACGATGAGATAGTCTGAAACCGTACGCACTAGAAATCAGATATGGTGCCAAAGATATCGGACTTACGCATCACCAGCAGATCTTTCTTATTCATCGTGATCTCTGTTCCCGCGTGTTTGCCGTAGATGATTTTATCCCCGGCCTTAAATTTAGTCGCCTCCTCACCTACGGCCATGACCGTTCCCATCGACGGTTTGTCTTTGGCTGATTCGGGGATTATGATCGATCCAATTTTACTATCGACCGGCCTTGGCTCGACCAACACCCGGTCTTCGTTTGGAATAAATTCTGTCATTTTTTGCGTTTCTTTAACTCCAGATATTTCTGCTTGGAGATTGGTATAAAATTTACTTTCTTTCTAACTGCTTTTTTTAGACCCTTGAGAGCTTCTTCTTCAGTCCTGCCGTATGATTCATAAATTCTTATTTTCTTCCTGGGCGACTGGTAGTAGAAATACCAGACTAACCATGTTAATGACCTTGGACCAAAGCCTGGACAGTACGGGAACTTTACAAAAACATCAGGATTTTTATCGTAGTCCGATAACTCGTGCGCAACAATCTTCTTATAACCCATGCTAAAAGATGCAAAATACACTTAATTTCGCGCATTGTCAAGCTGGACACCATGTCCAGCAATTTGTCCAAGTAAAATAAGTTGAATATTATTTGGATAATTCAAAAACAAATTGCAGTTTTGGGCGATGCTTACAGCTAAAGAAGTTGCCAGACTGCCAATCGGGTTCTCGCCGAACTCATACATCAGGTCCAAATTCGGTACGAAACACGGTCACGTTGTACCGGCCCGCACGATTGGTAACGTCGCAACCGGAGGACTGCCGGAAGACCTGGAGTTCATTGGTAATCGTCAGCAGTACAACTTCCGTATCAGGAATCCTCTGAAGGCAATTCCGGATCATGTAAAAGCAAAATACCAGGCAAATAGGTTGCTGGTTAAGAAAGGAACTTGGTTTAATAAAGTACTTGATGCACTTGGGTTGTTGATGAAATTCTTAAACCTGAAAAAATGAAAGCCATAATCTGCAGGGGACTTCCTGGATCTGGTAAATCAACGTTCGCCCGAAACTTTGCGGAGAACAATCCGGATTACGTTCGGGTTAATCGTGATGATCTGCGCAACATGCGTGGTAAGTACTGGTTGCCAAAAGATGAGGATTTGATCAGCAAAATGTGCATCGTTCTTTATGAACAAGCAGCGGCCAATAAGAAGAATTTGATCATTGACGATACCAATCTGCATGAGGACCGGTTCAAGCAATTGAGTTTGTTCCTGGAGGCTCATGGGTACGAGGTTGAAGTAAAGCACTTCGATCTCGCGCCAGAGAAGTGTATTGAGAACGATTTGAAAAGACCTAACTCGGTTGGAGCCAAAGTAATTTGGGATATGTACGACAGGTATGTTCTGGCCAGAGATATTGTCCGGCCAGATCCATCCCTACCAGCAGCAGTGATTTTTGATATCGACGGAACATTGGCGATAAACACCAGCGGCCGATCTCCATTTGATTGGGATCGAGTTGGAGAGGATAAGGTTAATGAACCGGTTAAGGAACTACTATCACTTTACAAGAAAGCAGGCAAATTGATAATCATCTTCAGCGGCCGGGATGGTGTTTGTGTAGAGCAAACTATCGAGTGGCTGGTTAAGAATGAGATTATGTTCGACTTTATTGCCATGAGGGACGCCGGAGATAATCGCAAGGACTCAATCATAAAGAAGGAGCTGTTTGATCGTCACGTGAGGGATAAGTACAATGTCACGTGCGTTGTGGATGACCGTGATCAAGTTGTAAAAATGTGGAGAATGGAACTTGGATTAACATGCTTACAAGTGAATTATGGAGACTTCTGAAATTGACAAAGTTGCAATACTCTTAAAACTAGGCAGGCTTAGTTTTGGCGTCCGGTCCAGGACATATATTTACACCCCATACAATGGTGATCTGTTTCTTGGACTTGGGCGTGTTTTTGAGTGGACCAATGAATCGTTAGCTGGTCTTGTAAATCAGGCATTTGAAGCGCTGAAAAACAAATGAGCAACTACTCCGCCACCGTCGTATCCATCTCCAACCTGCGCCCACACACGAACGCAGACCGGTTGTTATGTACCAACATATTCGGAAATAACATTATAGTGGGAAAGGACACGATGATTGGTCAAGTTGGTTTGTTCTTCCCGGTAGAATCACAGTTAGGTGTGGAATTTGCGTCAAATAATGACCTTATTCGACGCAAGGATAAGGACAGGAAACCGGCTGGTGGGATGTTTGATGCCTCACTGAAACGGCAGAAACGATATGAATCCATTTAGTTCAAAATTAAATCCAGGATACTGGTACTTTAAAATGTTTGGTGGATGTGAAGAAGCTAGGAAACACACCGGAGTTGATCCTGGACTACGATCGCCATCATGGGTACATAAATTTGCATATGTAAAGACCAGTGGCCCCTACCAAAAGTTCGTACTCGGATGCGACCCAATAGATATGAACGAATCAAAATCAGCACTACACCTAATTCCGTTCCCATCGCTATTAAAAGAATTTGTCGAATACAATCCAAAACCAAAAACTATGAAGTACAAGTTGATTAAGAAATACCCAGGAAGTCCTCCTGTTGGAACTGAGTTTACGGTTGAGTTCGGCCGAGGAGATGTTCTGGCTCTGGCCGCGTACAAGTTGGATTACCAAAATTACAGAACGTACATACCATACAAGTACATTACAGAAAACCCAGAGTTCTGGCAAAGCATTGAGACCGCCAGGGTGGATATTAATTATGAACGTGGCGGCGTTATGTTTTCTGTTTATGGCATAACAGATCGAGATGCTTTTAAGAAACATGTCAAATCCTACTCCGAAGCAAAACCAAGCTTAGGTGGTTGTGATGAGGGTATCGCGCAGAGTGCGATCAAGTTTAACAAATGGGATCCGTTCAGATGAAAAAGCAAAACATTGGCTCTCTGCTCTGGATCGCAATCTGCATCCTGGCCTTTATCAGCTGTCAGCTTGCCGGGATCTTTATGTACCTTAAGGATCATCTGAAATGAAAAAAATACTATCCTGCAGAATATTCTGGACGCTGGAAGTAGGGTACGCCGGTGACGGTCTTTGGTACCATTATTGGACGAACTGGATTGACAATTTTACTATCCCGGTGTTTGCCGGGTACTCCAAGAACGATCATCGTAGGAAGAGTACGACATTTAAAGAAGCTAGAGAACGATTTTTAAACCCATGGTAATTAGGACCGAGTGCCCGTGCTGTTTTGCAAAAGTCGAGGGAGTAGCAAAACCATTCATCAGGCGTAGAATTGATGATCCTGGTGTTGATGGCATGGTATTTATATCAGAACTACACGGAGTGATGTGTCGGTGCGGGTATAGGGTATCAACCAGGTGGATTGAAGTTAAAGATATTTTAAACCGATGATAACCATCTGCTATTTTATTGGCGACCGTTACTGTATGGAATTAATAACCAGGCAGTTTAAATCCTATGAAGGAGCTAATAAGGTTGCAACTGATGTAGCGCCGGCATATCAAGGTCTGGCTGATAGTAAGTTCTGGATTAAGATCGATGAAAATCGATATGAGGCGATAAATGCTTACGAGTATCTTAGGGAAATTAAATTATGAAAACAAAAGCACAAATTGTACAGGAACTTCTTGAGAAGAAACTCATTACAGCTGAGGATGCGGTTGTCCTATTGATGGGCGACAAGGAGTATATTTATATACCAACTTTTCCACCGCAACCCGTTTACCCCGCGTGGCCTATCCAACCATGGGTAGTAACATGCGCAAACGGTGGCAATCCACAACCAATACCAGGGCCATACTCTGGCGTCATCACGCCAGACACTGAAATGTAACAAACACCTTGTCGGTGAATAGGAAACCGATGTAAATATGAGCGAACAAAATGACGCCAAGGTCGCAAATGAAGCGGCCGAAGCACAAGACCAAAATGCAGAGAACGAGCGGGTGTTGAATGAATTGACCGACCAGAACCACACTCTGAGAGAGCAGAATAAAAAACTGCAGGAGGATCTCGAAAGTGCGGCCGGAACCATCCAGGAACTGCGTGATAAAAACACGGCACTGCTGGCGGAATTGGATCTGAGTCAGGAAGCCAAAAAAGAACAAGGTCCGAAGACAGATGGAAATTAGTCCGTAGGCTAATATAGGTCGATTATTAGCCCCAGATTATTTTTAGTCTGGGGCTTTGTTTTATCAAAAAGAGTTTGTAGATTTCGGGCATGAATAGTTCTACCATTTATCTCAGTAAGCACCTTACACTGCAACAGGCAACAATATGCCGACCTGGTTTTTTGAATAAGCCTACTGATGCGCAAATCAAGGCACTTACCTACTGGGGGGTAAATATCTACGATCCTATCTGTGAGCACTTTGGGTTTAATATTTTTACCCACTCTATTTTTAGGGACACGGATTACAACAAGGCAATAGGCGGAGATCCTAAGAGCGATCACCGGTGCATTGCTCAGGATGGGATTCATATTCCGGCAGCTGGTGATTTAGACCTGGACGGCAACTCCAGATACTCAAATAAGGACCTATTCGATTTCGCGGCCAAGAACCTTAGGTATAAACAAATCATCTGGGAGAAGGGTGATAAGAACAAACCAGACTGGGTGCACATCGCAAACTCCGAGGGCAACAATCAAATGAGGCTGACCAGGTGTCTGGTTGAGAACGGGAAGACGAAGTACATCGATTTCGATTTATACAAAGTTGTATAATACAGGTATGGGTAAGATCACATTTAACGATATGGATGCCGTGCAGATTGTTATCAACGGAAAAACTGAACACGGAGTGGTATCAGTTAGGGACCTGTACGGGGAGAAAATGCTGGCATTAGGTATGTGGCAAGGATTGAAAGAAGTATGGATTCGTAAATACCCAACCGCAGGTCGTGGAGAAGATCCACTACCCGGCTGGAACGATTTTAAGAAAGAATTTAATTTACCGTAATCCTATGAAAAATATAATTTATTGCATCGGAATGATTTTTATTGCAGTTGCATGCGGTGACGCTCCTGCGAAGTTTAATAGAGGAGCAGTTATAACAGAAATAAGAACATCTACATTAGGTAGCCATGCCGGCGTATGCCTATATTATGGTATAGGATGCGAATCAGAAGTAATTTCTAATACTTTTGTTTTTGAAGACGCCTGTGGTAAATTTAATGTAGGAGATACTGTAACAACAATAAAGAAATAACAAATGAAAAAACTACTATTCATCGCGCTGATTATTTTCAGCTGCAAATCAGACCCGGCCTCGGAGTTCAACTCTACCGATGGCGTGTGGCAGTTCAACACCACACAGGTTGTTAACTCCGGGACTTTCGTTATGCACGGCGGTAAGGCGGATAACAATGCTGGTTCGGTTATTATCAAAGCAAAATCATTCAACATCGGGTACACAGATAACACCGGTGGGTTGATAATTCTACTCGACTCCAATAGTGCTAACGGAATTGCTCTGAAGGGCGTTGTTGTCGGTACCGGTTTTAAAACAATGTCGGCCACAGGTTATTTCTATGTGGAGAATGGGAATGTGAGTCGGACTTATATCGAGACGGTTATAATTAGTAGGTTATGATCGAAGTACAAAAAGTTCCTGGTGGGCATGAGATCGGTCATAAGGACGGTAAAAAGTATCTGCTTCCTGATACAGATGAATGGACGCCGGCACTGGTAGAGATTCTTAAAAACAAGATACCTGTCGACGTCAGGGAGTTTTTGAAAAGGGCGATAACATGTTCGTTGTGGGAGGAGGCTGAGGTTGATCTGAAAGAACAGGCTATAGCCTTAGAAGAGCACTAAATTAAGGGTATAGCCTTATGAAAAAATTTACCTAGCATAAGAAATGAGCCACAATCGAATCAAAACAACGTACAATGAAGATGGGCCGTTTGGATCGGTCGAGAAGAAAACGCTGTACTGCCACCAGAACCTGAGTTGCGACTATACGACGTTTTATGATGAGCACGGTGCGTTTATACTCTCGTTCCCGGATACGATGGATAATAATATTTTTGAAGCTATGAAGAAACTGGCGGGTGGGATTTATAATGACTTCAGGGAATCAAATGACCTGGCCGATGGAATTGAGTATATGAGTTTGGACGAACAAAAAAAGTGTGGGTTATGACAAGAGAAGAATTAGAATCGGCTAAGGATAAAATTCAGTACGCGAGTTCTGTATTTGCCCGGTTGCATCGGCTGTATAATGTCGAACCAGGCCATCTATCGATAGTCGGGCTGCAGGAATTGATAAGAGATGGAAACCTGTTTCCGGTGATGCAAGCCAGGGTTGATTTAGAAAAGGAACTTTGTGAATTTGTACGTGCCCGTGTGAAGGACGCGATAGACAGGCAAATTAAGGTCGATACAAATATTGTAACGGATCTTAAGTTGTGAGATAAACCCCATATTTTAGGGTTTATCTCGATATAAAAAGTAACCCGGTGGACAGCGGATCTGAACGGAAGTAATATGGAATCACCATCAGGAATTGTTTTAACACCTCAGAAGATTGATATCGTCTTGCTGGGTGCTGCTTATCGTGTGCCGGTTTATTCGGTAACGGATGAGGGGCTCATCCACTCCAGCGACCAAGAGATAAAGTTCTGCAAGGGCAATAAGGAGGACGCATCAGTACCCAGACAGGAGGGATTTTTTACCGAGACACTGATTGCTGCGGCGAAGAAGTACCTGGAAGATGCTAATGTACCACCACTTGCAACGAGAGAAACTGCTATGGCTATTACCAAGCTGGATGAGGCGCTGCTATGGATAGGTAAACGTGCGGCAGATCGAAAGGCCAGGGGAGTGCAGGGGACTTATCAGAAGTAAACAAACACGGGGACAGGTAGCTGAACACACAAAATATGAGTTGGTCAGTATCATTAATAGGCAAGGTCGATAAAGTAGTCGAGGCCTTACAAAAACAAAGTACAAATCTCAGCGGACAATCCAAGGAAGAGTACGACCAGGCGCTACCGCATTTAATTGCCCTGGCAGAAGGTAATGTACAGCTGGATGGGGCTGTTATTAGAATTACCGGCAACGGACACGCGTCAATCAACGGCGGAGTAAAAACCGATGGGCATCTGTCGGTAAATATCGAGCGGGTGTATGGTTTGCTGGTGTAAGAAATAAACCACGAGTGCGAATGGGGGATCACCTGTTTCTGCGGGGACTACCGGTTACCGGTAACGCAGCATTCAAGTCCAGCACGTAAGGCATACATGGTTCCATCACCAGAAAGGTGCGGTGGTTTTAAACCCGGGTAGAGATATCCGGGTTTTTTTGTTATATGCCTGGACGTATAATTTTACGGTAAATAAGTAATTTGTATCCAAAGACATATAACGCGATTATAAGACATTACAGCCACTAAAATTCTACCACTACTGTCGATCACCGATAACTCGATCGCATGGCCACGGTCAAGCGCTCAAGCTTGGGTGGCGATTAGACCATGTCAGATATTTCCGTCTCAAATCGGATACAAAATATGTCTGCATATAGGGCTTTTGGTCATCGCCAGGGTTTTGTCGGATCCTGGCAAAAATAATTTACTCAAGTACAATCGCCAATTTCGAAAAACGGCTCAGGGAGTGTCTAAACCGGCTTAATCATTATAGCACCCCGGGTCGATCGCCGGGTCCGAACGCAAAAAAACCGACCGGGTGGGGTCGTTTTCGCGGTTTTAATAGATATGCATGCGGTCACGTCCGGTCATCCTGTTTGCAATAAACCCGAATTTACACCCATAAATGAGAGCAATTTGATATTCAACTAGGGTAGGGGAGGGGCAATGTAACTAGCTGACTATCAACTTAACATAATGTTAATTATAAAACAAGGTAGGCTAACGGTTGTTAGGCTGGATTGCGGGTATGACCGTGCCTAACGAGCGTTAGTTAGCCTGGGATGGGGCCTTGCGTGGTCATGGGTATGACTTAGGACCATGCATAACTATAGCTCTTTATTTAGAATCATTCCAAATTAGCATCTTTCATGTAATTTATTTGGCATTGTGCATTGGATATTGCATAACGGTTTGTATGTTTGTCGTGCCGGTCACAATAACGACCGCAATTTTTATGACAAAAAACAGGAATTGGATTGAGACTTACTTTGAAGTAGTTTCCTTCATTAGTTATGAGTTAAGCCAAAACCCCAAGAATGGGGTAATAATTGAAACCCAAATTGTTCAGGGCCATTGTGGACTATATGACCTTGCAAATGAATGGACCAATGAATTTGAAGGGTTCAACAAAGGTCGCGAATGGGATGGGGAATTTATTGATGAAATATTTGCCTTTTGCGTAAAGAAAAATGACCCCAATTTTTAAACACAAAAAACCATGAAGAACCTTTCAATTATCTATTCAAAAATTAGTCCTGAGGTCCGGGAGGCCGGGGCCCTATGGTATAAAGAGGCAAGGGACTTTACGATTGTTCTAAGCAATCGTTACTCCATTGACCGTGCAAAGGTCACCGGCATACTATCGGCATTGAGCCCGGGCACAAATTACGACCAAAATAAAAAGGACTGTGAGCAATTGATCAAATTGCAATTAGGCTTAATCCAGTCTGCTAAATTCACTACCTATGGTCAAAACGTACTAAAGGCTAAAAAGATATTTAGCTCTGATAAGGACCCGCTAACTTTCTTTAATCCTAAGACTGGTTTTAAAACCTATTCCTTTTACCTGAATATCTTAAACCCTGATAGCAATGAACACGTGACCATCGACCGGCATGCATATTCAATAGCAACGGGAGAAACGTATTCAGGTCTGACTGTAAAACAATATTTGACAATTGCAGACCATTACAAAAGCCATGCAAACAAATTAGGAATTTTAGCCTGTGATTTACAGGCTGTTTTATGGGTTAATTATCGTATTCAGAATGACATACAACAAAAGAAAGACGTTCCATTTTAAACCACAATCAAAATGAAAAATCAAATTTCGTCCCAATGCTCTGACTGGCAGTTATCATGGGGATTAGGTACAAACCATTTAGGCAAATTGGCCAAAGGTGAAATTGCCGGCGTATACATATGGACCGGTCACCAACAAGGTAGGCACGGTCAGGTATGGAATAAAAAAGGCACGATAACTTTCAGGGTCATTGATGACAAGGAAACGGGCGAAAGCATTGAATTTTTGTCCGTTGGTAAACCGGGTACGTGTCAATCGCTCCCTTCATGTTCGGAGGTATTCAAAGCCATTAAATTACTTGCATGAAAACAATTAACATAGAATACCTTAAGGGTGACCTATCGCATAAAAATAGTTGTGCCCCTATTGCTTTGTCCTTTGTAACCGGGTTAAATTACAATACGGTCAATCACTGGCTTAAGACGCATTATTACAATAAGCCTAAGTACTACCCTGCATATTACAATAAGCCTAAGTACTACCCTGCATACGATCAAAGTATAAAGCAATTAATCCCCTATAGGAAAACCGACCGGTCCGGTACGCATCTTAACAAGGTGCCCATCCAGGTTTTTGGACTTGTTGAGCATTACGGTAAAGGATGGACATTAGGCAAATTTATTGAAAGTCATCCTAAGGGCACATTTATAATCCGGGTCAATGGCCATGCGTTAAGCCTGAAAGATGGAATAGTGTACGACACTGGCTTAACCGGACCTAGAAAGAGGATAAAACAGGTGTTTAAAAAAGATGAAAATATTTCAATCAATCCATTGGATTTCCAATAAGTATCAATACATTTACAGAGCAATTAAACATCCTAAATTAAAAATCATGAGCAAAAAAGCAAAATTCATCGACTTCGAATCAATCACCATCCGGTCGAAAATTACGAGCCGTGGCGGTGGGATTGAAATTAACTTGTCTTCCCTGGGTTACCCTAGGGTAAGGATGACTGCCTATCAGAATTACCTGGGCGGTGGACTCCTGGGGGCCATCGGAAACGATTGTTCTAGGGATGGGTGGAGAATTGACTCGTGGAGACAGGATGCGAAATTGGTATCCATTGCCGAGCAATTGTCCCGCTATTTTCACTCATTGACAAACCATGAGGACAACGAATGGGAGTCTGCAACTTTTGAATAAAACCAAAACCGGCCTTTATCGGCCTATTAATCACAATTTTTAAAAACCAAAATTTTATGACAAAGCAAGCAAAACAAGGGACTGCAACCGTAATTAGTTGGGCCATCGTTGCAATCACGTTAGTAGGCCTGTATTTCGCATTTTCAGGCGTAGCTGTATACGCAAGTTTATGAAAAAATACGAAGGTCAGTCCGTCCGTGTTGGTAAGACCAATTGCGGACCAATTCCAAACAACGTTGGATTCCCTAAGGGTGGAGGTGGGTTTGTAAGGACTCTTACTCCCATGGAATTGAAACAACAAAAAGCTAATCTTGCCTCCAGGGAGGGGGAGAGATTTTAGATTGTTCTAAGGTTAGGTCCATACGATTTAAGTCGTGATCATTCGATTGATATTGGACCGCAAAATTTAAAAACCAATTTTATGAAACCAAAACTGATCATTACCGTAATCGGAGGACTTGTTCAACAGGTTGTCTGTACACAGCCTGTAGACGTGGACATCGTGGTTATAGACGTTAACCACAAGCGCCCTGACCCTACCCTTGTTAAGGAATTGAATAGTGGGGATAGGCGTGTTTTCGACTTCGCACAGAATTCGAAGCCAAAGCATAATATTGACTTCGATCAAATCTGGGTATAAGCTATGAAAAACCTCCGCTCATTCACCGTCACTCACATTGGATGGACCAACACAAAACCATCCAGGGTTAAGATACACGATAACCGTAACAACGTGTACGTGTATGTGTCCTGCACCGACACAAAGTTGGACCGCCAGGAAGAAGTTGCTGCTGAATATCTTGAGTCAATTGGGATTAAGGTCATAGCACAGTCACAGGGCAAGAAAGGATTTTTATTGCTGACTGAGAATTTTGAAACATCGATTAAAAAATAATTTCAGATAAACACTAGGAATTGTAACGTACGGTAACTAACATTGTGAAGCAAAACAAAAACTAATTTTTATGAATAACCAAAAAGAAACAGTACTGACCGTCATTGCAGAAGGTCAGGATGGTAAATTAAGAGGCGTGAACGTTTGGAATGACTTCTTGAATGAAGTAGTCGAGCAAAACACCACCGAAGGACTTATTGATTATACCGATACTGAAAAAGTCCAGGACGACCTGAGGTACGGAATTGATCAATTTCAAAGAGCACTCAGGGCTATAGAGATTGCATACCCAGAGAATTAAAAAATGATCCAGCAATCCTCACCCGAATTTAACCGGCTCGCTATTGAGTGTCAAGGTCACAGGATGGTCATGCGATCATCCGGGGTACTGCTGAAAAATCCACGTCACAATGATGAGGATGTTCCGGGCAATGATAACGTGGTAGGTCATGCGTACCACTACACCTGCACCGGGAGCTGTAAACAATCTTATTCACAGGTAACTAAAAAACAACCATGAAAATCTACTTATTAACAAACTACGAATGGAAAGAATTTTCGTACGAAAAACTTTCTGACCTGCAACCTGAATTTGCTAAACGCAATATTTGGGTGGGAGACAACGCCCAGGTGGGATACAACGCCAAGGTGGGAGACAGCGCCACGGTGGGAGACAACGCCAAGGTGGGAGACAACGCCAAGGTGGGAGACAACGCCCGGGTGGGAAACTACGCTAGGGTGGTTCAGTCACTTTACATATCAGGTTCGAAACACTCCTTCACATGGAACGGTGACAATACCGTTTCAATCGGTTGTCATTGTCACGAGTTTAAATGGTGGAAGAAAGAGTACAAAGAACTAGCAAAAACAGAGGGGTATGACACGAAGTTAATCAATGAGTACAAAAAATATCTTGCTTCGGCTGAGTCATTGTGCAAAGTAACAATAAACAAACCAGGCAAATGAAAAAATTCCAATCAAAAGCAGACGGATCGCCATTCAATGCCCGTCCGAATCTGCTGAACTTCGCCAACAACGTACTACTCTCCAAGAACAAACGTGGATCGTATAATATCAATACTGGTGAGCAGAATCCGGATACTGGGTATCTTGTTACGGTAGTATTCGAAACCGAGCGAGTGATTGATCGCGATACCGTGCGTGATTTCTGGAAAAAACACAGCACAGCATTAGCACAGGCCGATACCTGGCTTACAGTAGAACAAACGCTGAGTGGTTGGCGTTATCAGATTGATAAGTTCTATAAAAAAATACCTAAATCTGCATTTATTTCAACAGTGTACGATAATACAAAGCAGGAATGGATTTAACACCGCTTCAAATTGAAATCCTTGTTATGGTTGCCAACGGGCTAAGCGGCAAGGAGTGCGCACAACTATTAAAGCACACGGAGTCAACCATTGAGTCGTATCGTGGAAGAATGATAAAACAGTGTGGTTGTAGAAATTCAGCACAACTTGTGACATGGGGATTTAAAAACAAATATCTTATATGAACACCGAAGAAAAAATCACAGACAGTTTTGTGTGGCCTTGGGGTATTCACAGCGACAAGATTATTACCGATGTCCCTGCTCATCACATGTTTTGGGTGTATTATAAAACAAAGTACCCCAGGCAGGATATTAAGGACTACATCGACCTAAACCGGGAGAAGCTACTAAACCAATTAACAGATAAAGAACTGGAGGAGGTGTACACCTGGGCGTTTTGCAGATTGTCGATGCATATGAGTAGAGAGGGATTAATTCAAAATTTAAAATAATGAAAATTTATTTAAACTACACATTATGAAACTCTATCTATTAACCAACTACGAATGGAAAGAATTTCAGTACGAAAAACTTTCTGACCTCAATCCTGAATTCGCTAAACGCAATATCAAGGTGGGAGACAACGCCCAGGTGGGAGACAACGCCCGGGTGGGATACAACGCCCAGGTAGGAAACTACGCCAAGGTGGGAAACAACGCCCAGGTGGGAAACTACGCCCATGTGGGAGACAACGCCCAGGTGGGAGACAACGCCCGGGTGGGAAACTACGCCAAGGTGGGATACAACGCCCAGGTGGGAGACAACGCCCAG
>ERZ869929.32-NODE-32-length-76145-cov-10.555093_pt1 | contig 76145 bp, 73 predicted proteins | sample MGYA00579312_ERZ869929 | MGnify/ENA primary metagenome ERZ869929 (study PRJEB32216, sample SAMN09231818) | wastewater metagenome | place: USA: Maryland | collected 2016-08-09 | study: EMG produced TPA metagenomics assembly of the PRJNA472060 data set (Reclaimed... | reverse complement strand
AGATTATATTTACAAAGATTAAAATGTAATCAAATATTTATCTACAATGAATGTATTAAGAGAATTTATACGCCTTCAAATTAAACAATCCTTGAATGAAGGACAAATAGAAAAAGGTAAATTACCTTTAGGTGATATAGTAAATAAGTTTAAAGATAGGGTTCTAATTTTCTTTGATACAGAAACAACGGGATTTAGTCCAAAAATCAACTATACGATGATTACAGAAATTGCAGCAGTCGCATATGATACATCAACGGGTGAAAGACTTGGTCAATATAACATGAAAGCTAAACTTAGCTCAGATGTTACATCAAGAATTGAAAGAGAAAAACAACGTAAAGAAGCAAGATTTGGCAAATATAAAATTGAAAAGTTAAAACCTTGGGATAAAAAAAGAAAAACTATAGAAGATATACTCGATATGACAGGTTATCGTGGAGAGGATGATCAATATAAATACGAATATGATATGATGGAAGAATTCTCACGGTTCGTAAATAGTTTTTCAGACAAAAATCCAATTTTAGTTGCTCATAACGCAAGATTTGATATGTATCAAGTTGGCAAAGCTTTAGAACGTCATGGTTTACCTAAAATATCAAAATATCCAGTTTTAGATACAATGATGTTAACTAAAAATTATTTGTTCCCACTAATTGATAAATTAGAAAAATCAAACGATCCAGATGCCACTGAATTAATTAATAGTTTAAGATTAGGTAAAAAATACCAAAATAGGTTAAAACATTTAGGAGATGCATTTAAAGTATCAACAAAACATTGGCATAGTGCAATTGCTGATGCAGAACAACTTGCTGGTATTTTATCTGCAATTATTCAATTCTTTGAGAGAAAATTAGCAGTCTAGGATTTCATCATCCTCAGTTAAATCTTTAGCTAATTTAATACCATTATTTGTTTTCACAATTTGAGTTGAAAACAAATTCAAAATTTTTCCATCTTCTAATTCAATAGAAATTTTTTCAACTTTATTCTTTAGTACTCTTTTAATAGTATCAGAAATAAGCCTCATTGTTTCAAGACCTAAAAGATCATACTTAATAATACCAAGTGGTTCAAGTGTTTTTCCGCCAACGCCTTCAACCCACGGTGTTTGTGGCTCACCTGAATTTACAATTAAAGGCATATCTTCAATTGCATTATCAAGAATGCAAACACCACCTGCGTGACGGCCTAAACTGCGTTGCTCTTTAAAAAGAACATTCATTGATTCAGCAATTTGAGGATATTTTTCAATAAAACTTGCAAATGAAGGACTATATTTCATAGCATCATCAAATGTAAGAACGAAAAGATTTTTATCATCACCATGCTTTTGTGTTGCTTTACGAACTTCCTGTTCAACAGTTTTTGTTGCTTCATTAGCTTCTTCAAATGGAACGCCGTAAAATCTTGCAAGGTCTTTTATCAGACTTTTAACTTTAAATTGATTGTAATTGCTAATTGGAATAACGTTACTATAACCAAATTCTTTTCTTAGAACATCTATAACAGCATCACGATCACCAACGTCGCAATCAATATCAGGAGCGCCAACACGTGTAAGTGACATGAATCTTTCAAATTGACATTCATATCTAATTGGATCAAGGTCAGTAATACCCATAAGATATGCAACCAAAGATCCACCTGAAGAACCACGAGCCACACCTAGTAAACATACTTCACGTGATAATTCAAGTGCTCTTGCAAGAGTCACAAAGTAATTAGCATTATCAAGCTTTTTAATTACTGAGAGTTCATATTTAAGACGATCAATGTATTCTTGATTTTCATCAAGTTTCTTTGCCTTTAAACCTTCTTTGCACTTTTCAACCAGTATATTAAAAGGTTTCTTTCCTTCGGGAACAGCCTTTGAAGGATATTTGTAAGATTTATCAAATTCTATTTTTTCAATTAAATTATGAGCAATATCATATGATCTTTCTATCGCATCTGAAACAATTTGATCGCAATTTTCTTTATCATAGAAACTTTCTCTTGATTTAGAGCTTTGATATTCATCCCACATTTGCTCAGCATTTTTGGGATAAAGATCTGCTTTTAATTCATCTTTAGTTTTAGGAAGTGTTTCTGGACCAATATTTGCATAATTCAAATATCCAAGTTTTTTATACATCTCCCTATGTTTCCAGAGATCGGGTCCAGGATAGTGTGAATCTGCAGTTGCAACAAGTTGTTTTGTTATACCCTCACGTTTTGCAAATTCTATAATTGCACGATTAACTACATCCTGAGAAGGAAGCTTATTAAATTGAATTTCAAGGAAATAATTGTTTTTACCTACTGCATCAGTATATTGATCGTATATATTTCCTATTGAATTCAATAACCTATTCATTATTGAAGGATCATCAAGGAGTGTTGCATTCAAACTTTCAAATTTATATTCTCTAAGTTGATTAAAAATTTCCCATGCAACATGACCACCAATACAGGCTGATGAAAGAATTAAATCTCCTTCGCCATTATCAATCTCTTTGATCATCTTCAGGTCAATTCGGGGGAATCTATAAAATCCTTCTAGATAACCCATTGAAACTAATTTAAATAATTTCTGCAGACCACGAGATGTCTTCGGAAGCATTACAAGATGATGTCTACGATTGATTGGATTAAAAACTTTATTACTCTTTGTTTCATCTTCATTTTCAATCGTTAATGCGTTATTTGATGTATCAATGATATCATCTGTAATTTCTTCTTCTTTAATTTCAGTCTTAATTTTTTCTTTATTTTTCTTTGCCTCAGCTTTTGCTTTCTTAGCATCTAAAGCAAGCTCATCAAGATGTTGTTTATCAATACGCCATTGATTTAAATCAGGATGAACGTATGCTTCTACGCCTGGGATATATTTAAAATTCTTTCCTGCTTTATGTAATTTTTCTGAATAGAGATATGCTTGTGCAAAACCGTTCATGTGACCATGATCTGTTAAAGCCCAAGCGTCCATTCCATTCTTCATAACAAAATCAATATGTTGTTGTGGTGGTCCAAGCCCATCAAAAACCAATTTTATTACGAAAAGCCTGAATGAGAATGCAGCGACACAAATCGTGATGGTGCAATAATCTTACCAGGCTTTTCGTAATCCTCCTTTCTTATATTATTTGACATTTTTATTTACCTTCCCAAAGAATTAAACTCTTATATTTTTCCTTAAGTTCATTATATTTTATATGATCAATTATGTTCAAACGTTCATTTGGATATTTTTCCTTAAAAAGAGATATTTTTAATATTGAAGATTCATTCATAAACCCTTTTATTTCATACCATTCGCCATCAATTAAAAAATCAGGAGTATATGATATAGTTTCTGAAAGTTGAAATGTTTTTGGTTCATATTCAAATTTTTTATTTTCAAATTTTAATATACGAATAAAATTCGCTTCCCAATTACTTCTTACATAAAAGCCTATATCTTCTCTAATACCACCATTTCCGGTAGTATACACAGATTTAAATTTAATTCTATTCTGCGCAGCTATTGACATATTATGACGTGCATTGTCTGAAAAAACTCTCCCTTTACTTTGCTTAGATAATTTTAATTTTCCTTCTTCAGATTTTGTCCAATGATCTACACCATATTTTTTAATATAATATTGTTTTATTTTTTTACCCATTTCTCCTGAAGCCCATTTTTCTTTAGATAATTTAGATATTTTTAATTTATGTTCTTCAGTATTTGGATTCCACCCACTTTTATATTTTTCTTTTAAAGAAATTGAAAGTTTTTCATTTTGTTGTTTTGTCCTTTTATATGAACCATTACTTTTTCTGCATAATGACATTTTTTTATAATGACATTTTCTACAAGATTTTGACTGTTTTTTCTTTGTTTTATCTAAAAAAATTTGATTACAATCAACGCATAATTTTTCTAAAGAATTAAATTCTTTTTTTCTTTCAATTGCTCTTAATTCATAAGAACATTTTTTAGAACAAGTTGACTTATTTCTATTTTTATAAATAACACTAAAATCTAAATCACAAATAACACATTTTTTTTGTATAAAATTAGGCATAATATAAGTATAACATAAACATACTAACCATTGTATATTAATTAAATGATTTGGGCCCTTATTCAGGGCCCTTTTTTTAACCGTTTATTTTAATTCGAGTTGGAGTGTACTTTTTATATTTCTTATATTCTAACGTAAGAATTCCATGCTTCATTTCAGCTGAAACAGTTTCGGGATCAAATTCTTTTGATACATAGAAACTTTGTTTAAAGTTTTTGTTTTCTTTTTCAGATGAAATTGTTATATAACCTGGTTCAACATCTAGATTAATATCTTCAATACCGTAACCTGGTAATTCAAATGCACAGGTTAATGTATCATTATTAATTTTTGAAGTGTAGTGAATATATTTTGATCCCGTTGTTCCAAGATCTCTTAATTGTGAATAGTAAGAGTTTGCAAGACTGTTTTCAAATGCATTAACTAAACTTTCAATACCATAGATGTTTCTCATTTTTTTCTCCAAAATTTTCTCCATTGTTATGAGGTTAATTCCCCTTGTGATTTTATTGATAATAATGGTTTTTATTTTGGGAACTGGTCGATTGCATTTTTATGATTTTTTTCTGATTTTGCAAGAATTAATGGTGATTCTAATTCAGGATATTTTCCTACAGGTGAATATGGCTGAATTATTTTTTCATACATTTCTATTGTTTTTTGTGCGTTTTCTTGAGGTTCAAAAGGTTCAAAAATCTTTAATTCTTTGTTTTTCCAATCAATTATACCTGGAACGATTTTTAAATTTAATTGTTTTGCAATATTATGAAATCCAGGTTTTACACCATTTGTTTTTGATCTTGTTCCTTCTATTGCAATCGCCATATTACCTTTACTTTTGTGTAAAGAATTAACCATTAATTCTAAACCTTTTTTATTTCTGGTTATTGGTAAACAATGAAAAAATTTCATAACATCTTTTATTACTGGTTTATCAAATGATTCTTTTACTGGTATAAAGAACGAAATTTGCCAATTAATACCTAATAAAACGCATGGTACTGTATCTAATAATGCGGTATGTGGATAACCTGCAAAAATATAAGGACCATTTTGGGGTGGATTTTCGGGAAATTTCCATCCCCATAGTTTTAATAATTTATTTGCTATATAAGAACTAAACATTTAATATCCGTTCATTATTCTATTATTATTAATTTCACCTTTTTTCATATATGCTTCATATATTTGTTCAGGTGAAATTCCTGTCAAAATAAAAATTTCAATCAAATAATGAGTTACATCGGCAAGCTCTTCAAGAAATTTTTCTTTGTTAAAATCTCCTGATAATGAATTTTTGTGATCTTTAGAATCAGATAAAAGTTGTACACTTTCAAATAACTCATGCATACATTCATGAGAAATTGATTTCACAAATTTTTGACCCTGTTTTGTAGATAAATCAACAGGAAATTCAGGAAAGTTTCTTTTTTCTTTTAAGAGATTCATGAACTCCCTTTGTTGGGAGAACATTTTATTTAACATATCACGCTGTTGCATTTTGAGATTCCACCTGAACTTCTTCCTTGAGAAGTTTTTCAGCTTCAGCAAGCCATTTTTCGTGGTGTTCAACTACCATCTGTTTATACCCTTCAGTTAAAACAAGCTTGCCTTCTTCTTCAGAATATTCAACTTCGACTTGACGCATAATATCAACGCAATCAACGCCCATAAGCATTGCTTCCTGAATGATCTGAACAATTCTCATTAATACTGTATCGTGTAATTTTGCTTTCATAATATGACTCCGAATTTTATTATATTTTATAATTTCAATTTGTATTATGTTGTTAACGCTTTCCATGAACATGGAAATAATTCACTGATTATTTTTCCATATCCCAAAGCATATTCCTGAATTTCTAATTGCGCAGTTTTTTCAGCCCTTAATCCATAAATTCTTGCATATGCACTTAAACTTCCCGTTTCGATAAACTCAGTCATCATTGATTGAGGTAGTACGACCCTTGCTTGTTCTGCACAAACACTGTTACTTAATAATTTTTCATATAAAGAATTACAAGTATGATGATGTTTTTCAATTTCAGAAATTAATTCTTCATTATTTTCAATTTGTTCAAGGCTTGATCCTTGCTTTACGTTTTCAGCTGACTTTCTAAGCTTTTCTGGTAACCAAAAATCTGGATTATTTTTTACGTATCTCCTTGAAACTTCATTTCGGGTTAACCCAATTGAACTTTTAAAATGTTGTCTTGCAACAAATATTGGCATTTTGATATGGAATTGTAATTGACACTGACTAAAAGGTGTCCAATGATCGTGTTTAGCCAAAAAATTTATTAATTTTTCATCACTTTCATCAAAAGAATCTTTTCTTTTATTAAAAGAAACGCGCGCTGCATTAACAACTGTTAAATCAGAACCCATTTTGTCTATTAATTTAATAAACCCACCACCTGTTATTTTAATTTCATTCATACTATTCATCAATATACCTTTAAACCAGTTTCTTTTTCAATATTTTTTTTGTCTGTTATAAATTGTTTCCACGTATCACCTGCTTGGGTGACACCAGGACCTGATTGCGGCATAATAACATATACTTTTTCAATAACTTTTCCAGATTCAATAAAAAGTATCACTTTCCATACTTTAATTGGAACTTTTATATCATTACCTATGGTATCATAGCCATTAAGATATATTCCACCTGCCATTTGAAATACTTGTCTAGATTCAGAAACTGTTACAAATTCTCTAACATGTTTCTCTAAATCATACCACGGACCCCTGTTTAAATTTGGCTTTTGTGGTATAACATTCATATAAGAAAATGTTTCATAATTATCTTCTTTTGAAAATGTTCTTTCTTCAGAAGGTACTATATGACCTTTATCGTAACCAGAATTTAAATAATCCCTATTTGTAGCAAGATTAAATCCTCTTTCTTGAAAGAAAGATCCCCTGTATCTACCAGAATCACCATAATCTTCAAACCTTGTATTCCATGTAATCCAACGTGATGTTTTTATTGATCCATCATAACATGAAATATACTGTGTTTTTACAACTAACTTTTGATTTTGAAGATTACATGCTGACGGAGTTCCATACTTTAAATGCCTTGTATAGGTTACTTGTGAAAATGCAATATTTGAAAATAATAGTAATACTGCAATTAATCTATAAATCATCTATAGTAAAATAAATCATTTAATGCGAATGTTAAAAACGCCATCACTTAGATGGCGTTTCTTCACTATTTTCTTCACCTTCAGGATTTTCTGAATCTGTTGATGAATCTTTTTTTACATTTGCTGGGTGTGTTACACCCATTGTTCCCACTTCACTTATAAGAATTTCGCGAATTAAAAATCTTAATTTATCAATCATTTAAAATTCCAGAAAGTTTTTCCCATCTTCTAATCGTTAATTGTTCGTTAATTTTTTCTTCGTGTAATTCAACAATTTTCAATTGTTTCTGTAATTTTAAAATATTGCTTCTATCTTGTAAAGACTCATTAATCATAGAAGTTCTATTATTTAATTCATTAAGAATTTTTTCTTTAAGTTTTTTAAGTTTTTTAAGCTCTTCTGCAAGTTGAAGTGCTTTTGCCTTTGTGTATTGATCTGGAGTTAATTCTATACCTAATTCAGGTACAGTCCATTTTTCTAATTTTCCTGTTGCAGGATCATTTTTAGCATAGCCTTGTCTAACTGCTTTCCTGAAAGCATTTTGCCCAACTGATTTTGTTGTATCACCTTGATTTAAACCTAAAGTTTTAATAAAATTAGATCTTTGCTTTGCTTGAGGATCTTTGTAAGATAATTCGTGATCATCAACTGTTCCAGCCAAACCAGCGCTACGGGCTGATCCACCCGTTCTATCTGCACCCAAGCTACCTTTAATAAAATCTATCAATTGATTTGCTTGATCAGGCGTCATTTTAATTGGTTTTCCTCTCTTACCAACTTTAAAATAACCATTTGCAGCAGCATTTATAAATTTCTTTCTATTTTGACGAACATCATTAAATAGTTTAAGCGCTTGAGGACCTAATTTTCTGAATAAATTATCATTCATTCCAGAGCCAGAACCAGGTGTTCTACCACCACCACTGGTTGTATCTTCACCTGAAGTTGCACCACCATTAGAACCTTTAAAGGGTTTTAAAATATTTTTATCACCACCACCATCGCCACCATCCTTCTTCATTGGAATTTCAATTTCAGATTCATTAAGATCTTTAAATGTATCTTTACAAACCTGTAATAATTGGGCTCGGGATGATTTTGAACCTTTATACTTCATTAAAGCAGAGACTGCAGCACCTGCAACTAGAGCAATACCTGCACCTGTTAATGCATTACCCGCAATTTGTAATGCTAATGCGCCACCCGTCATACCTGCAGTTGTTTGAACCATTCCAGTCCAAACTTCTTTAGTTTGTTTCGTTATTTCCTGTGGTAAACCATCTGAGTGAACACTGACGCCTTTTTTAAATAATTTAAATAAACCTTTTCCACCAAATTTTGCAGCTTCACGAGCAAAATTACCCGCGGGCGATGCAGGATTTGCATTTCCTATAACTTTAACCATTTCAGCAACGCCAGCCTGCGGCATTCCATTAGCAACAAGTTTTTGACCAACTATTTGTATTCCTTTATTTATATCGCCACCTCCAATTACTTCAGCAATTCTTTGAAAATCTCCCATATCTTTAATAACACCACCATGTGGTCCTAATAAACCAAGCTGATTTCCAAAATCTTGCCAAACTCCCCAAACACTATTGGAATTACTTGTTAAATCTATTGGGTTTGTAATTGTTTCTGTAACTTTAACCCATTTATCGTAATTTTGAGGTACCCATTTTTCTAGTTGCTGCATCCAATTTGAAGCACCGTTAGCAGCTGCACCAGCAGCAACTAAAATAGAACCCCATTTTAATAATCTTTTAGGAACTGAATAATCTGAATGCGCTTTCATAACATCAGTTTTACCATAATCACCTTTTAATGGGTTCTGATCTTGCTCATCTTGTTCAAAAAGATAATTCTTCAAATCAGATTCTGTCATATATTGATACATGTCAGATAATTGCTTTGACAAACCATCAATATACGTTCTAATTTGTCTAATTAATACATTTGCTTGCTGAACTGGTATTGTTGCTGGCTGACCTGTTTGTCTATTTCCTAACGCAGCAGCTTTAATACTATCATAAAGCTTTGCCATTTCTATAGTTGAATTTTGAAAATCAGCTTCATTTCTTATATTTGGATAGTCTTTTATTACTTTACCATTTTTATTTGTTACGTATGTATCTCTTAAAGTTTGAAAGAATCTTCCTACAATTTGATTATCTTTTAATGCACTCTCTGTTGAAGCAATTTGTGCATCAATAGCTTTTCCTCGTTCACCACCATCTTCACCACCAAAAACTTTACCATGTCTTTGTAAATTACCATGTCCAGTCCAACCTGAAACTGTATGTTTAAAACCTTGCCATTTATCTTTTAGCCAATCGCCAAACCCTTCATCTATCTGATAAGCTTCTTCGAGAATACTTGATTTTTCATATTCTGTACATTCAGAAAGATATGATTCAATTGACTTGTTACTATTTAATAAACTGGATAAGTTTTTTGATTGAAATTCCATGTTAAACCCAAATGTATAATATATTACGATATAATATTATTAAATAAATAATTATAGAGAAAATGGAAAATCTTATTAGAGAAGCAATAAAAGAATTAATAAAAGAATCTATGATAATAGAAAATTTAAATGAAGCTGATTATAAAGGTAGATCAGTTACATTAAATAAACCTATGAGAGATGATAGTGGAAAGAAAAAATTTAAAGTTTATGTAAAAAATCCTAAAACTGGAAATGTAAAAGTTATTAGATTTGGTGATCCAAATATGAGAATTAAAAAGAGTAATCCTAAACGCAGAAAAAGTTTTAGAGCTAGACATAAATGTGATACTCAAGCTGGAAAAAATAAATTAACTGCAAGATATTGGTCATGCAGAAAATGGTAAAACAAAAGGACCCTTTCGGGTCCTTTTGTTTTTTATATCATCCGCATTTTGATGATCCACATTGTATGCAAGTAACACAACCTTCTTTGTATACTAAAGCATCTTCTGCACCACAATCGTAACATTTCTTATCTGAAGATTTTGAACCATCAGGTATATAATTCTTCAAAACTCTCGCTACGACTCTATTAAATGACCACATATCGCTGTTTTTATCTTTTTGAAGTTGTTCAACAATATATTGTACAGGAGCACCATGTCTTAAAGCTAATGAGATTGTTCTTGTAAGAGCACCATCATTAGGACTATCAAAAAGATGAACAATATCTTTTAGATTTAATGAATCATCATCACCAACTGGTATTGACAAATCATATCTAGAATTTCCATCTTTTCTTACCTTCTTATGAATCTGACCAAATTTTGCTTTCTTTGGTACATCAATATTTCCAGAAGGCCCACAGAAAATTTCATATGGTTTGTTATCTAGTAACCCAACAAAAACAACATATGATTCTGAGGTGTCACCTGACCTTACAGTCACCCTATGAATATGACAATCTAATGATTCAGGACGTTTTGGTGTTGATCTTTGTTGAAAGATTGCTTCTTTCTTTTCATCCTTCTTTTCGTCAGTTGAAACAAGAACACCAGTTCTACAGCCATCCCTGTATACTGTAACGCCCTTACAACCAGATTCCCATCCACGCATATATACTTGTGCAACTTCATCCTTAGTTACTGAATTTGGTAAATTAACAGTCTTACTTAAAGAATGACATATCCATTTTTGTGCAGCAGCCATTAAATCAATTGATTTTACCCAATCAATGTCATTAGCAGTTGCTCCATAATAGGGTGATTCAAAAACCTGTTCATTAGTTGGATCACCTAAAATTCCTCGTGCATCTAACCATTTACGATAATAATGATGATATACGTTATATTCTTGCCACTTATCACCAAGTTGATCTATAAAATCAATCTTTGTTTCATTATCATTAATATTAAGCTTACGCCGGCGTTTATATGATGTCATAAATACAGGTTCAATACCAGATGTTGTTTGCGTAAGCGTCGAAACCGACCCAGCAGGCGCTGTAGTAGTTAGTGCTATGTTCCTACGACCATATTTTTCCCAATCACTACGTAATTGATCATCAAGATTCATTACTTTATTTATAAATGAATGATCTTTTTCTAATTGATAATCATACGCAGAAAAAACACCACGTTCTTTTGCCATGTTAACTGATGATCTATATGCAGCTAATGATAATGCACAATAAATACTTTCAGTTTTTGTAATTGATTCATCACTCCCATATTTAATTCCAAGCATTGCTAATGCATCACCAAGTGCAGTTATTCCAAGACCCGTTCTACGTGCAGCAGAAGCAACCTGCTTAATTGATTTCCATAAATTTAATTCAATTAATTTAACTTCTTCTGACTCTGGATCTTTATTTATTTTTTCTATTATTTTATCGATAGCTTCAATTTCAAGATCAACTAAATCATCCATTAATCTTTGTGCTTTAATAGCATAATCATTAAATTTACTAAAATTAAATTCTGCATTTTCTGTAAAAGAATTTTCAACAAATTTAGTTAAATCAAGAACCATTAATCTACATGAATCCATAGCACATAAAACTAATTCTGCGCAGGGATTTGTACTTATAGATCCATAACCTTTTGATTCATATGCATCTGCAGGTGTATTTTTCTTAACTGTATCCCAAAAAAGAAGACCGGGTTCTGCAGAAAACCATGCAGAATCTATAATTTTCTCCCATAATTCTTTTGCTTTAATAACTTTTGTAATTTTTGCTTGTTCTATTGGTACATCAACGGGCCATTGAAGTGTAAAATTTGTGTCATTTTTAACAGCATTCATAAAAGAATCAGTTAATTTAATTGAAATATTAGCGCCCGTAACTTTTGTAAGATCACGTTTAATATTAATAAATGTTTCAATTTCTGGATGATTTATAGAAATTGTTGTCATGAGTGCACCGCGACGACCGCCTTGAGCAACTTCACGGCATGTATTTGAAAACCTTTCCATAAAGACGCCAATGCCATCAGTTGTACCAGCAGCATTTGCAGTTGATAAACCTCGTGGACGAATTGTTGAAATATCAAATCCAACACCACCACGACGCTTCATAATTTGTGCTTGTTGTTGATCAGTATATAAAATACCACCATAACTGTCTTGAGGTGAAGGAATTACAAAACAATTTGATAATGATTGTAATTTATAAGGATTTCCTATTGCACTCATGGGTGATCCCTGAGGAACAATGTAACCCATGCCAAGATCATTCTGACCTGTCTTTTTCAGTAAATCATAAATTTCATCTTCACTTAATGAATTGGGATATTTTGCTTCAATACGTGCAAATTCCTTTGCCAATCTACGATGCATATCATTAGGGGTTTTCTCCAATAAATCCCCTGATTCATTTCTTAATGCATATTTCTTTACCCAAACATCTGCTGCTAATGAATCACCATTAAAATATTCAGTTGTTTCTTTAAGTGCTTCTTCTTGCGTATAAATTTTATTCATTTATATATCCCTTAATTTCTAAGTTAGTTTTTTTTTACGACTAAATTATCTTCTTTTTGAAGTTCCTGCCATTTATTTCTAAGCGCTTGCTTCATTGTTGATTGATCTTCTTCAGCTGCAGCCATTGTAATATTATCTCCGGTAACTTTAAAATAAGATTTTGAAGTATCAATGAGAACGGGATAAACTAGACCGTCACGTCCTGCTCTATTTTTAGCAACAAATAATCTTCCTTGACCACTTGCTTTTTCGTGTGATCTTCTAGAAATTGTTAGAATTACGTCAGCAACCATTGCTTTACCATAAGCTTCGCTCATTGATTCAAGACCAACAATTTCGCTATTTGAAGAATCACGATTTGCCTGTGATGCAGTCCAAATTGGAATTTGTAATTCAGTTGCTAATCCTCTTAATTCCTCGTATATTAATTTTAATTCATGTCTTAATGAATCAAATTGACGAGATGATCTCATAATATCTGCATAGTCTATAAGAATGATATCAGGTATAAAACCTTTAAGAGAAAGCTTCTCAACGTGATTTCTAATCATATGAACTGTGCAGGTTGATGTTGGATATTCTTTAATGAAAAGTCTTCCAAGCTTCATCTTTGAATATTTCTCATGAATTTCTTCTTTCTTATCAAGAACTTCATTTGAATTCATATCGCAAAGATTAGAATCATACCTAACAGCAACTGCAGTTTCGCTTAATTCGAAAGTATAGTGAAGAACGTTTTTTCCTTCACGCATTGCATTGCAACCAAGATTTACTAAGAAGTGTGATTTACCTGTACCAGTGTTACCAACAACAACACCGATTTCACCTCTACCAAGGCCGCCCTGAAGAATTTCTTTCTTGTCAAGTTGTTCGAGACCCGTTGGAACAACTTCTCTTTTAAGTCTTACGAACCTTGCTTCAAAATCATTTATAAAATCGTGACCAACTGAGGGTGTTGTTCCAACTGAAACTGCAGTTTTAATAATTTCAACAATACTTTCATATTTTTCTGTTGAAACTAAATCAATTGCTTTTTCAATTGCAGATTTTAATGCCTGCTTTCGACAAAAATCAAGCGATTTTTCTTTGACAAATGGAAGATCACCTGGATCTGGATTTGTTCTGATTCTTTTAAGAAGCTCAATAATTTGATCCCTTAGAATGACATCAGATCCATTCTTCAAATCATCTCTAATGATTGTGATTAATAAATCAAATGTTGGAAATTCTTTATATTTCCTTGCGTATGAAAAGTATTTGTTTGCTAGATATTGTAGGTATTTTAATTCAAAATATTCAATATTCATTACTTCCGTCATTTGTTCAGCGAATTGTTTATCGACAAGTAATGCTTGAATAATTTTTTCTTGGAATGACTTACCATACGCTGCAAAGCTAGATGCTTGTGTAGACATAAATTAATCCCTGGTTGAATACTATAACTTATAAAAACGAAAAGAACAAATTTAAGATAATAAAGAATTGAATGGATAAATGAACGTATCTATATCAAAATCTGGATTGTAAAATGAAATGAGTTGCTTCGTAAAAGAGATTTTATTTAGATTTGGTTTCCACACATCTAATCTTGAATCTATTTTCGATATTTGTTGGGCTGATAGCATTGTACCATTTAAGTATACGAGTCGCCAATTTAATTTTATTAAATCTTCACTTTCAACGACTCTTTTATATAACTGAGACTCTTTTATCCTTACTGAAGAATAAGAGATTAAATCTTCTAACAAAAAAGAATCTTTTAGAGATAACATTGGAAATTTTTTAGCAACAGTCTTAAATCCAAGACCTTTAACGCCTTTTATATTATCTGACACATCACCGCATAAAGTTTTTGCAAGAGCAAAATTTTGTGGTGTTATTTGAAAATTATCAAGAATATATTTTTCATCAAGAAATTGCTTCTTGTGAAGACTATATATCGTTGTTTTTTCATCTATTAATTGATAAAAATCTTTATCTGAAGAAACAATTATTTTTTCATTATCTTTAAATTTATGACTGCATAAGTAACCAATTAAATCATCAGCTTCTGCATCTTCAACGTATAATTGACAAACAGGTAAATGTTGCATCAAAGAAACTAATAATTTTACCTGTCTATTTCTATTTTCCTCTGTTTCGGGAATATCATCCTCATAAAACCTATTTAATTTTTCAGGTTTTCTTGTTGCTTTGTAATCAGAATATAAAGAACGGCGGCGGGATGACCCGCCACCTTCCCAACAAAACACTACAAGATTACAACCAGTTAACATTATTAACTTTTTTAAAGTTTTTAATGTTCCAACAACACCACCAATAGACAGACCATTTTTATCCAACTGAGGATAAGCAGCAAAATTACGAGTAAATGCGTTTAATCCATCTATTAATAGTATTTTTTTACCGGAAAAATCAATTTGGTTCTGCGTCATCGTTATCTAATTCTTCATTAGTTCCAGTCAATTGTTTAACCAAAACAGCATCAATTAATGGATCCATATAGTTCTTATATTCTTTGACTATGTCGCCGAAATCTTTTTTATTGAATTTCTTAGTAACAATAATCTCACCTGTTTTTGTATTTGATACTTGAAATGTTTTCCAAGCACCATCACCTGAAACTTCAACTGTTAGATCACCTTCAACCTCTTTAGGACCTGCAAGTCTTAACAGATCAAATAATTCTTCAGTTTCATCTATTCCTTGACCGAACATTATTTTAAATTCTGCTCTGCGATGAGGTGCTGCAACCTTATTCTTTACAGTCTTCGCAATAACATTAATACCAATAATGTTACCATCCTTGTCTTCAACCTTTGAACCACCAGTTAACTGAATTCTAACTGATGCATGAAATGGTAATGCTAAACCCCCGTTTGTTGTATTATGATTTATAAAACCATTAGCAATATAACAATTAGTTTCATCAACAGACACATCAACAACATCCATTTTTTCATTTAAAATTTTAACATTTTCACAATCTTTTAGAGGCTTATATTCACCATTTACTAAAATTTTATGTTCAGACGTTCCTCTTAAATCACCAAGAACATATGTTTTATCAACGCTTTGTTTAACGACAAAATTAGTTAATGGTTTGTAGACTTCTTTTTCACCATCAAAACTTAAAATCTCAATATCAAGATTTGAAACATCATAATTTCCGGGTGTCTTCATATCTTGAAGATTCAAAAATCTATCGGCAAATTCATATAATGTTATTTCTTCTTCAATTATTTTTTTCATTTGCAATTTCCTTTATTTTTTCATACAATACTTCTGTATTATAAATCTCATTTTCCCAAAGAACAATAACTTCACAATTTAAAACTTTTTTATAAGTTTCTATTTTGATTTTATCAATTTCCCAACATTGCTTTGCAGTATTCTTATTTCTAAGAATAAAATCTTCTTTATAAATTTTAGGATCTGCGTGCCAATATGCACCAAAACACTCGATTATTATATTTTTTTCTGGAAGATAAAAATCTGGAAAATATGATTTTTTATCATCAACAATTGGTTTTTCATGTTCCCATTTTAAATTTAAAGATGTTAACATATTAGCAACAAGAAATTCTAATTTATTCATTTTATGATTATTAATTTCAAAATTTCTTGCACCACATCTACTAAATTTTTGTAATGCATCTTTTTTTTGATTTTCATTAAATGAATTCCAACGTTTTTTCGTAGAATCAGAAATTTTTTTTAATCGTTCAGGTTTTCTCATTGAATCAACATATGATTGATTTCCAACAACATTTTTTTTGAATGTTTCTATTCTTTTAGATAACATTTCTTTATTGTTACACGCGTTTATATATTTTTGTCTTCTTACTGGATCGTTCCAGTGTTTTGATATTATTTTACCACGTTCAGTTGCTGTTCTTTTATTATTTTGTCTTATTTTTTCTAATACCTCAGGTCTTTTCATTGCCTGCTTTTGATTTTCTTTTTTTCTTTTTTTCCACTCATCCATATATGAGTTTATAAAAATTATTTCATTTTCACTTAAGATATTCATTTCTATGAATAATTCATAAGCTTTTTCTACGTCAAAATATTTTTTTCTATATAAAAAAACTTCATTTGCTAAAATTTTATCATCTATATGAAATTCAAAATATTCAATTTGTGATCCTGAGTAAGGCATACCATTTTCCCTAAATGGTCCTTTTTTATCAGTTATCAACTTTATTATAAAAATAGGCTTTAAATTTTTTATTTTAAATTCATATTTAAACATACCTGGTATAGATGTTTTTGGATCCATAAATCTAAGTATTACTATACCAGGTATGTTCTATCAATTATGGCTCTAATTCATATCTAATTTTTATTTTTGTTTTATATGGATCTACACAGGTTGGATCACCATGCATTACACCTATTTTTAATCTTGTTTGATTAAGACATAATAATGTAACGTTGTTATCGCCAATAACGCCAGTTATTTTTCTAAAGCCTTTTGAGAGAACTCGTGCTTGTAGACCAACTGTTTGCTGATCATAATCACCTTCAATCTCTGCTTTTGGCGAAGTTGCTGCAATTGAATCCCAAACAACTGTGATAGGAACATCTTTTTTAAGTTGCTTTGCCTTAATAATTGTTGATTCAATTATTGAAAATACCTCTTCTGTACATGAAGATTCAACATATACAAATCGTTTTGAAACATCAATACCCATAGAAGCAAGGTTTTCAATGCTTGTTGCATTTTCTGTATCAATATAAACCACAATACCACCCATTTTTTGAGTTGATTTACATACCTGTAATGCAATATGTGATTTACCATTTGATGGTGGGCCGAAAATTTCTATAATTCTGCCTTCAGGTAAACCACCATTCTTTCTATTTGCAATAATATAATCTAATTGAGTGCATCCTGTTGACACCCAGCGCTTTACGATAGTTGGCGCTTCATCAACTGAAAGATTATATGCGACCCTTTGTGAGAATTCTTTGTTCAATGACTTAATAAGATCATCTGCAAAGCTTGTGATGTCTGAATCCACTTGTTCAACAATTTTTTCTTTCTTTGCCATAGGAAATATTATACTCCGAATTTTTAATAAATTTAATAAAAAATGCCAGAACTTTACATTCTGGCATTTTTGTTTTTATCTTTTAGAGATATCAATCATCACTTAACAAGTCATCAAATGCAGCATCAAGATTATCAGCTACTTTCTTTGATTGCGGGAGTTTTGATTGACTCTTTGGTGCGGGTTTTGCGGATACTTCATTCACAAGATCATCAAGTGCATCTGATGAATTTGATCCACCCTTTGAAACTCCCTGAGTTTCTGGTTTCTCTTCTGCAGTATCACCTGCCAACCATGACTCAAGCTGCTTCTTAATATCTTCATAAGACTTAAGTTTGTAAAGCTCATCAATATCTGGAACAGAGTTTAACAATGATGCTGTTTTATCTTCTGATTCGGCAAGCTTTGATTGCTTGCGTGCTGGATCTACAACAGTATCAGCATACATCTTGCCAGGCTGTTTAATAATTTTGACCTTGAGATCAAAACCTTCGCTGGGATCAGTAATATCACCAATGTCAGAATCTAGGAAAAACTCTAGAAGTCGTGCATAAACACCTTTGCTCATTGACCAAAGCATAACGCCTTTTTCCTCTTGGCCTCTAACAATAACAGGAGCAAATGCTCTCATCTTTGGATAAAGTTTCTTTGCCAATTCCTTATCATCCTTCTTTCCAGAAGCATGAAGTTTGTTAATAAGTTCTTGAATTGGATCATTCTTTCCAAACTGATTTGGGGCAAGAATACTTCCTTGACCAATGTTATAATAGAACCAACGCTCCTTAAATGGTTGACCATCGTTATTCTTCCAAGGAAGAAGACGAACTGTATACTCACCGGGTTCAGATTTCCAAAGAACGTCTTTACGACCTTTGCTAAGGCCAGAGAGTTGTGAAACTTTTGCACGAATAGCATCTAAATTAATTGACATTTTATACCTTTTATATTGCTTTATCTCTTATGAGATCCTTTCAAAATTTAATATATTATATGTTTCCCTAGTGTTCACAAAAAAATCAGCGTTATTTTTTCCATTCAATGTTTAGTTTTTGGGAAACCTGCACAAGAAAACTATCAACATTTCCATTAAAATCTTTAATTTCAGATAGTTGATTCAAAATTTCTTCAACTTCTACCTTAGAATCTTCACCTTTTGGACCGGGTGGTCCTTGAAGACCCCTTGGGCCTTTTTCACCCTGCGGGCCCTGCGGTCCTTGAACACCTTGTGGTCCCTCTGGTCCTTGTGGACCTTGTTCGCCTTGAGGTCCCCTTAATCCTTTTGGTCCTTGTTTTGGAATTGTGTTAATAGCCTCCTGAAGTGAATTTAAAACTTCAGCCTGAAACTTTATATGATTCTGTTGAATCGAAGCAACATAATTTTCATATTGTGAAACAAATGAATTCATTGCTTTTTGTTGCGCATTTATTTTTTCAGATAAAGAATTCTTTGCATTATTTAAATAATCTACGCTTGTTTCCAATACGTTTAACTTAATAAAAACTTCTGCAACCTTGTCTCTAACATTATTAATAAATGTTATTGGTGTTTGTGTTGTTGATGTAATTAAATCTCTGATACTCATTGTTTTTCCTGTGTTGTTGAAATATAATCTGCTGTCATAATAACATGTGCCAATGGTGGTTCCTTTAAACAATAAGGCTTATTCTCCGGGACTACCCAACCATCATTTAACAAAATTGCGAGATATTCATCGTATGCAAGATTAATTCCATGATACTGCATAATAAAAACGCTTCTCTGCTGCGTTGTCATATAAGGCATTTTATCATTATGCTTATACATTTCACCTAATTTTTCACGGTGCCATTCTGATTCTTGCGAAATATAATAAGGTGTCCAACCCTCAGGAGAAGGTAATCCAACTTTTCCAATATCATGGAATAAAGAACTTATAATTAAACTCTCTTTTGAATATGAATTTGACCATCCAAATTCTTTTGTAAGTTTAACTGCATTACTCAATACTCTTAATGAATGCTCAACAAGACCCCCAGGTGTTGCTCTATGATAATCCAACTTTCCAGAAGCTGGACATAGAGCTAATTGTTCACCTAATGAATCAACTAGAGCTAAAACTTTTTCTGATCTGTCACCTAGTTTTTCACAATATGATCTAAATTTATTGTAATTTTCAACAATTTGCTCTGGACTGATTTCTTGATTCATTTTGACCTTTAATAGAAATTTGATATCTGTACTGGGAATTCTATATTCCATTGTGGAATATGTTCAGCAAATTTTTTATATTCAGATAAATCTAAATCTTTTGGCACATCTAAAATTAGTGCATCGTGTAATATGAAAAGTGGTCTTATATCTAAATCTTTTGTATTTTCAACAAAATTAGAAAATCCATGCAGAGCAATTTCAACACCGGTTGATTGAATATATGAATTAATAATCAACCTGTCTTCTGGTACTTCGATCATTCTGCCGTAGAAATTTTTAATCATTCCATTTGAAACTTTTCCCCTAAGTTCCTCTTCAATAGCTTTGATCTTAAAGATTTTTTTAATTTCTTTTAGTAGCGTTTTTGCTTGATCTTTTCCACCAAGTGATGCAACAAGCGATGTTTCATTCATACCATATAGGAGAGATATTGTTGCTATTTTCACTTGACTACGACTAAAATTATCACCGAGTAGATTTTTAATATGTTCGTATATGTCTGCAGCAGGTTTATCTTTATTCTTTAAACCATACGCAATCCTTGCTTCAAGTGATGAAAAGTCTATTGAAATAATCTTTCGATCACTTGATGATGGTGATACTATATCACGCCACTCTTTTTTTAATGTCAATATAGAAGGACCTTTATCCATGGTTAACCTTCCGGTTCGGGTGTCAAGTCTATTATAAACAGGTAATTGAGCAAACCCATCCTGATTAGGAAAAAACGATGTCAACACATGTTTATTTGATTTTTCAAGACTTAAATATTGCTTTAATTTTTCATTATTAATTTTTGTTCTCTGAAGCGATTCAAATAAAATCGTATGTTTTTTCCAAGAATTATTATAATAAGTTAAAACATCTTCATTATTGAAAATTTTTTTAATATCATCAACGATCTGAGTTAACCATAATTTATAAAAATCATTTCCAACAAATTTTTTCCAAAGTATTTGTTCATTTTCATGATTTTTCATTACAATTTTTAATGAATTAATAATACTTCTTGGTTGCTCAGGTTCGTTGATTTTAGATAATTTGAAGAGCATACTAATATTTGAATCATACCCATTAAAATGATATGTCAATATATCATCACTCCACTTCATGGTGTCTGAAATTAAGAGATTTTTTTCAGTGCCAAGAAAATTCTTATCTATAGTAAAAGGAATCACATATCACAGTATAATATGAATCATAATTTAGTTCATTAAATTATGAATTTCTTCTTCTCAATGCTTCTTCTCTTACTTCACTTTCTCTTCTAGCCTGTAATTCACGTGACCTAATTTCATCTCTTTGTAAACCATTACGTAAATTTTCAAGTTCAGTTTTCTTATCTTTTATTGCTTTATTAACTTTTGCAACATCTTCTGCATTCATACCTTTTCCAGGCGTTTCACCTGCTGCAATTTTTTCTTTATCAAATGTCCAATATTTTTCCCATTTTTCTAATTCTGATAAGCTTTTAGCAAAAGCATTAGAAGAGCTTCCTAATGATGATATAGTGCTAATTTCTCTAATTTTTTCATCACGTAAAAGTGCAGAAGCAGAATTTTCTTTTGATTTTTGAGTACCAACGCCAGATTTTCCTTTATTTGGTTTTTGTTGTTTCGAAACTTCTTTCACATTACCATTAACAATGTTTTTAATTCTATTGATTTCTCTATAGATATTTTCATGAGCGCCATAAGAATCTGCGTTTCCTAATTCATAACTTGTTTTAAAACTACCCGGTTCTATATTATGTACAACTGAAGTAACATTATACAAATTATCAATGTCAGTACCTGTATTTGCATCCACGAAAAATGTTTGATGTATTTCAGCAAGTGGAAAGCCTAAGGTTTCTAATGTAATTTTCCCTGGAACAACACGGGTATAAAAATTTTCTTCTTGAACGTTATCTTTTTTAATATTATCATATAATTTATTAATTAAATGTGTTGTTGTTGCTGGATCCATTGAATTTGATATGTTAAAACTTTTAATCACTGATGATCCTATACCATCGAAATTAATAATAGGATAATGACCACTAAATATCTGCTTTATATATGAAAAGTTTTTTCTATTTGTATCACTTAAAATTTGATCAGTTTTTGTTTGTATTTCAAATTGTTTTTGTTGTTTTTGTTTTAAAGATTCTTCATCTTTCCATTCTTCAAACAATTTTTTAATGTGATCTAACTGTCCAACTTGTTGAATATTTGCTTTAAAAATAATTCTATTAGCAATATCATAAATGTGAATTCTCATAATTTTGTTCACATTTTCAACCCTAAATGATATTCTTGGCTCAACAATCGTTACGCCAGATTCTTCGCTATTTTTCATAGCCTTTTCTAACTTCTGTTTATTTATTTTTTGTTTTTCAGAATCTATAGTTCCATCAGTTTTATAGATATTTTCTAAGCCTTGAACAAAGTTGTATCCTGAACTTTCTAACTTATTTAGAAAATTATTAAGTAAAAAACCGATAAATTGTTCAAGGGTAAGTTTTTTATGATTTTCTTCTTTAAGAAGTCGCGTAAATTCATTCTTATTTATTTTAAATTCTGCAATTGATCTACCCGCCATTGTTTCAGGAAGACTTTTATTAAAATTATAATAGACTGCCTGAAATTCTATTATACCATTACCTCTATCTTTTTTAACAACAGTTTCACCAATAAAATATTGAATAATTTCATGTAAATAAAATTCATCTCCCGATATTTTATTTTGTGTATAATATCCCGTATCTGCTGCAGCCTTACTTTTTCTAAATGTTGAAACCCAAGATTTAAAATTATTAATAGTATTATCTACAAATAAATTATATGATTGTTTTAATCTGTTCGTTTTAGATTTATCTTCAAGAAGATATTTTTTTAGTTGATCTATGTTTTCTGTTATTCTTTTTTTTCCTGCATCATCTAAAAAATCAGTCTTTGTATTTTGATCTGTACTTAAAGATAACGTTTTAATTAACTCATCAAGTTTTTTAGACTGTTCACCCGTTATAACGTCAGCAGATTCGTCAGATAATCTCGATAATAAGATACCATCTTTGACAGATGTTGGGATTTTGTATTCATTTAGCCATATATTTAATTCATTTTTTAATCTTTGTAATTCAACAATGGCATCACTATATTCACCTGCATTTGTGAGTGCATTAAGAACAATTAAATGTTCTGCACCTTTTGTCATTAACTTCATTTCTAATTTAACCTGACCAACTTCATCAAAGTTATATGAAGCATTAACAAGTTTACAATAAACTTTTTTTCTTAAAACTTTATTAAAAAAATATGAATATACGTTTTCAACACCATTATCAGTATAATCAGGATATGACCATCCATATTCAATTACTGCAGATATCATATCCCTGTATTCAACACCAATCAAATATTTAAATTTATGCAATTTTGTTTTATCATGAATAACAAGTGATAAATTATATTCATCAAACGATATATTGAAATCTTTTGTTGGTACAGCTTTGATACTTAGTTTTGAAATTGATAAAAGAGGTCTAAAATTATTACTTATATTTGGTGATGAAGTATAAATAGATTCATCTGTCAAAAAATACTTCCCATCTCTTGGAAGAGCTTGATTGAAATAAAAATCATTTTCACTTCCATTTAATATACCACTTGAATTTACTGAATTTTGATCTTTAAAATCAATGATAAATAATTCATTAAATTTTTCTAAATATTTTTTATCATCAGAAACATAATTTTGTAATGCTGGCATTGAAGTAATATCAGTCTTAATTTTATTACGATTTTCTTCTGGTATTAAAAATGATATTTTTAAATATGGTAATAATTGTGCTAATACAGATGTTGGTATTGCGTTAAAAAACATATCAATATATGTTGAATTTCTAAATGATTTATCAAAATACATTGTATTATTATCTTTTTGCGCATCACTAAATTTTTGAAAAACTGAACATGTATCTTTATTCTCTAGAACATAATATCCAGAAGGTAATTGTGATTTTAATTCATTAATTGTTCTAAAATTATTCCTAGTTAAAAGAATATTTTCGTGAAATTTTTTAGAAGTTTTATCATTAAAAGTATTTTCTAAAATTTTTTCAGGTGTCTTTAGATCAAATAATTTAATAAAATTATCATCTATCGTTGTTTTTTTATTATCATCAGACATTTATATTAACCATATAATAAAGTAAAAATCTGAGAAAGATTAGGAATAATTAATTGAATTCCCTCAGGAACTTGCATTCCCCATCCGATTTTTGAAGCTGCAGCAATAATCCACCAATACTGTGCATCGCCATATTCTCTTCCAGAAATAACATCTAATCTATCAGAACTTAAAGTAATATATTCTTTATAAGATAATCTCCCGTTATCAATATTTTGTCTGATAGTTATATGATCTTTGAAAGTCCCATATAAATTATTATTTCTTAAAGTAGGTGTCGTTTGATACCTGTTAACTGCCATTTTTATTTACCATTTCTATGTTTGTAGTTGTTTTTACTAAATGGTTGGATATCATGTAAAATAGTTAATTCCATAGATACGTCGATTATTTTTGGTCTTCTACTCTTATCTTTACTAGTTTCCCACGGATAACCTTCTTGGGTTTTATAACTTAAATTGTCAACATATGCTAAAGCACCTAAACCATATGTTTTCTTCATTGCTAAATAAAATGGATTGTTATCAAGATCAAAATTACTCTTATTAGAATTTTCGTTAAAAAGAATATCAACATCATTGTGCTTTAAACTAAGGGTATCTGAATCCTGACCAATAACAAATTTAATCTTAAAATACCAATCGTTTTTAATATTTTGTTCTACAATAAAAGTATTAGCTTGCCTAGATTGTTCTCTACCTTCTTGGGTATAATTAACTCGAGCAAGATCTTCGGGTCTTGGTATTTTATCTGTAAGTTGTTTAATTAATTCATCTTTATATGCTTTAATTAATTTTTGAGATTTAATTAAAAAATAATAATCATCAGTTAAATAAATTTCGTCAATATCATCAAGTGGTTTATCAAAAACAAATTTAGTTTTTAAAGTTAATTCTGAACCAATATCATGATGTTTAAACTCTTTAATATCATATTCCCCACCAAATTTTCCTGATTTTATTTCCCCTCCTAATTCTTCAATTTTTGATTCCAAAAAAGGCTCGTTATTATCATTTCTTGATAGCTGAATATGTCCTCCCTTAAATAAGGAAATTAAAGTTTCATATTCTTTAATTTTACTAATGTCAAGTAATCTAGTTTGAGTAAAACTTTTTTTGATTAATGGCATTTCAGGCACAGCATATGCTATACCGTAATCGGGCGCAAGAATTTTTTGAGTTTGTTTTTTACTATAAGTACCTGATTTTCTTGATATTTCGCATATGTTTGTTTGCAATTCTCTAAGTTTTTTATATCTTATTGATTTAATGTCAGGTAATAAATAACCTTTAATTTTATTAATATCATATAAATCAATTAGACTATATGGATTTAAAGTATTTAATTTAATCGCTTCAGTCGTAAAAATTCTTGATCCTATAAAATCACCGGGTTGTACTCCAGAACCATTTTTACTGATATTATTTGTAATTAAGTCACCAATTTTAACCCTAATTAAAGGTTGACTTTTAAATGTTTGTGAAAATGGAACTTCATATGACATATCACCTGCTGTAATTTCTCTTTTGTTTGTATATGTAGGATAAACTAATGAAGTTAGTTCCTGTAAATTGTCCCACATTTTTGCATAGTCATCTTCGCTATATGAAACAACTTTAAAATTTATAGAAACTTTTCTATTTGTTGATTTATAAAATTTAACTGGATCTACTCTCCCGTAATAGTGTTCTTCAACCCACTGTGGAGAATAAGTTTCTGAAAAATCTGATAATGTTGCATCAAATTGTATAATTTTATTATCTCTTAAATCTTTAAAATAAAATGGTAATTTATCATTACTGTTTATTTCATCTTCATGCTCAAGAGATTTCGCATTATCAGGATTTATATTGGTTGAGAACTGTTGTAATTGTAAATAAGATAAATCTTTTGCATATGGACGATTAGAATCTTTATCTAAGTCGGATAGTTTAATAAAAAGATTAATACACTTTATTAATTTTGAATTTTTAATAATTTGAAGAGTTTCAAAAGAAACTATATTGTCTGCATATTCGAGATCTGATTCGCCTTTTTTCTTGTTAAATAAATCAATTATTCTAAAGGTATCACTTATTATTGATCTACAAAAAACAACATAATATCCAAGTGATCCAATTGATCTGGGACTAATTCCATTGGGACTAAAAAATATAGATCCACCATTTAAAATATCTAAATAAAAACTTAAAAAATAAGTTCTGTCTTCTTTAAATCTTGATCTTTCTATACCTGTAATAAATTCAAATGTTGGTATTATTGAATTTGGCTGATTTAATACACCTTTTCTATTAGGTTCCAATTTTGTTTTTTTCGCATTATAATCTAAAGCTATTTCCCTATCAGTTACCAATAATGAATATGGAAGTGCAGCAGTTAAAACTGCAGCGTTTGTTGCAACAACAATTGCGGCTGATAATGCTAATGTACCAACTGATGTTTTTTCAAACTTATCGAAGTAATTGTTTAAAACGCCATATGAATCACGATATTGACCAGATTCTTTACCTAAAATATCTTTATCTTCTTCATTAAGAAAAATATCTTTAATTGTTTGATTAATATTAAATTGATTTCCATCAATTTTTGCACCAGGTGATACTTGTTGAATTCCAGGAACAAACATAGAAAGTTCACCAGGTTTTGCACCTTTCTTTCCTGATGCTCTTAACATAAGATAACTTGCGATTTCGCTTAATTGATCAACCGATAAGTCAACATGTTTGTCGGCTTCGTTTCTATCTTTTGTACGTTTTTTTATTGAAAACGTTTTATCACCAATATTTGAGCCATATTCACTGTTATCACTAAATCTATTAACGGATAATTTTCTGTTTCTATAAAAATTTATTTCTGATGATGGTAAATCTGATTTATTATAATTTAATAGGTTGTTCCCATTAAACTTAAGACCAGCGTCTATATCTTCTTTATCATTAATCTTTCCAGGACTAAATCTCACAATTTCTTTTTGCTTTTGAAGAAATTGTGGTTTAAATTGATACTCATTCGCATCTGGTTCGTTTATTTTTAATTCCGGAGTTGTTTTTCCTTCAGAATCACCATAAATTGTTGTGTCAGGTTTATTTTCATCATGTCTTTTATCGACAGGAAATTGATTAATAGAAGTTTTATCACTTAAATAATCTTTAAGCGTTTTTTTAGTGGTTCTTTTTAAATCTGTGTTATCAGGTTTTAATCCGTCAGGATTTTTATCTATCTCTGCAGGATTACTTTCAAATACAGGTCCACCATTTCTTAAATAATCGTCTTTACTACTCATCTTTTATGATTTTTTTATCTTGTTGATTGATGTTTCCACCACTTATATCATAATTAAATACCTGGGTCATTCCGGGAACAAATTTGGTACTTAATATGTCAACATATTTTTCTAAACCCTCTAAAACAATTTTTCTTTCATCATCAGATAATTTATCTAATAATTCTTTAACAAGTTGTGTACCAATAGTATCACTATAAATTTTTTCATAAATTTTATTTTTCATTTATTATCCAAATACTTTTCCTGGTATCTGACCACCATCTGGCCCTGCTTTTTCTCGTAAATCGGGTGATCCATTAGGAGATATATTCTGTTCTATTATCGAAACAGCTTTTCTTATTAATGAACGTTTATTAGAAACAATTGCGTGTTCTAGTTCTTTAACGTTAAGTTCAACAGCGACAGCAACATTTACATTTACATTATTTCTTGATTCTTTAATACTGGCAACACCTTGCATTAATCTGTTTTCAAATGCTTTCAAATCCACAGTCATCTTTTGAACATCAATAGTTACTTTTTCTACGCTTGTTTCTATTGATTTTATATCAACACTTGGTTTTGCAGGGGTTTGTGGTGTAGCAGTTTGTGATTTTTCTTGAGTTAATTGAGCTTGTTTTTTTGCAGCTGCAGCAGCAACTTGTTCAGGCGTATCTTCTGACATAATTTTTACGCCTTCTGTAAGCGCACCTATTATTGCTCCGCCAATTGCTCCAGGTATAGCGCCTATTCCACCCGCTGCCAATCCAACACCACCACCAACACTTGCGCCTCGAAGTGCTGCACCTAATACACCCATTGCTTTATCAGCACCTGATCCACTTTGGATACCAACCATAGCACTCATTGATGAGCCGGTTTTTGCACTACCTGTTAATGCACCTAATGCACCAGCAGAAAATACGTTTCTATTTGTCTCTTCAGCTTCTTCAATACCAGTCCAAATACCTCTTCCAATTTCTAATCCAGCACCAAGTCCACCTAACGCTTTTGTCGCAAATCCAACATTTGCAGCTTGAGCCCCTCCAGGACCAGCAAATTGTGCAAATCTTGTTCCCATTCCAAGACTTCTTAATCTTGCCATTGTTGATAAACCAGCGATACCTGCACCCGCACCTGCAACTCCTGCCCCTGCGGCTCCCACACCTGCAACTTCAGCAGCAGTTGTTGCTGCTGGTGCCATTAACTTAGGTATTGCTTGTCCAAAAAATCCTTGAATTGCTCCCGTACCTGCTTTGACTGCCATTTGTGCCAATATAAATTTTGCAATAGTTGGAGCCAAATGTTCCCAAGCAGATGACAATACATCTTTAAAAATGCTTATAAGTAAATCTTTAATACTTTCCCAGGCACCGTGAAGAGCTTCCTTAAATGGTTTTATTAAGGAATCTTCTTTAAATACACTGTCAAGACCATTAGTTAGTTTATCAAAACTATTACTAATACTTTCACTAAATTTATCCTGTTTGGTTCCAGGCTTTGATGGTGCCATTCCTAAAAATGATTTTTTACCTTCAAGACGTGCTTTTTCATCCAGCTCTTTTTTAGTTTTCTCATCAGATAAGAAATATTGAACACCTTTAAATACCCAAGTAAGCCCTGATATTATCTTTCTTAAAAGTTCAGGTGCAAATTCTGCAAATCCATCAAACGCACTTGCAAACGCAGATTTAATTCCTTCCCAAACTGGTGTTATAAATTTTCCCCAAGGTGATTCTTTAGCTTTATCAATTGCATTCTCAGCATCTTTTGAAATATCTTCACCTTTTAAGAACACTGCACCTTTTTTAAACATATCTCCAATTTTAGAACCTACACTCGTGAATATTCTTTGAAATATTCTTCCAAGAACATCACCTAATCTTGTTAATTTTGAATATAAAGAATTATTATTGGGATCTGTTAGTTTATCAAATTTATTTTTAAGAAGTTCTTCTAGATTATCAAAAGCTTTATCAATATCTTTTCCCGTAGCTTTAGGATCAAAAATATTTTTCAAAAATCTTGAAACACTAAATAATTCACCGCTTTGTAATTTTACACCCTCTTCAACTATTCTTTTCTTTCCTTTAACCCATTCTTCGTGAGACGCACCCCAAAACTCACCCATTGCTTTTGGACCAAATGATTCACCTAGTGTACCAAAAACACCCTTTTTAATCATGTTGCCTTTTGCGTCAAAATCATCAGTTATACCCATCATACTGAAAATTGATTGACCTGCACCTTGACCTGCGAACCATGTTTTTCTTAAACCTTGTCTTAGGTTTTGCATCATATTCATAAATGAAGGCGTTCTTTCAACACCCTTTTGAATTCCGTCAAGAAATGTTTTTAAGAACCCATTTTTCATTCCGCCGCCGGAACGATTTACTTTTTCAATTGCATCTGCTAATCTTGTTAAAACCTCAGTTTGATCAAGTTGTTTAATTGATGCTTTTTCTGTTTCATTTTTAACTTCATCGTAAGTTTTTCCAAGATTTTTTGTACTAAGACCTATTCTAGCTGTTTCTGCGTCTAATCCTGTAAGTGAAGTAAATAATTTAACAGTTTGATTTCTCATTCCGTCTGTTGATATGCCAGCTCTAACCATTGCAGCTCTTATCATATCAAATCTTTCAGCTGGATCTTGAGCTCTCATCATTTCCATTGAATCGACTTGAAGACCAAACGCTTGAGACAATTTTGAAGCTGACTCCGCAGCATCCTCAAATTGATCAAACTTGTCCATTATTCCGAGCAATTTAGTAGATTCTATTCCTAATCTTTGAGTATACGCTGCAACTGAATTTAATTGTTTTGTTGAAAGATTTCCAAAATGGTCAAAATCTTTCATCATTTTTCCAACATCACTTGAAATCTTTTTTGCAGATAAACCAAATTTATCACCTAATTGAAGTGATAAATTACCCATTTCATATTCTATATCAACTATTTTTTTACCTGATATAGCGGAAACTTTTGCTAATGCTCCGAATTCTTCTTTTGTGAGGCCTAATCCTTTTTGCATTGCAACAATATTTCTTGTTATCTCAGTTGATTCTTTAAACTGATTCATAACAAGATTTATTGCAGGTCCCATTGCAGTTAATAATTCGCCTACATCTTTAATCATCGCTGCTAAAGATTGCCAAACTCGAGCTAAACTCCTTCCAGGCGCAAGACTTTGACCCCAAAATTGTGAATTTGCTACAGCAAGATTTTTTAAACTAACACCTAAAGAGCTTATTTGAAGAACAGAACCTGCAGTTTCATTTTTAAATGAGCCCCATTCTTTTCTAACATTTTCAATTGCATCTAATAATTCTGTGGATCCTGATCCACTTGACGCCATTGAGACAAATGATTTAAAAATGTTGAATGGCAACATAAATATAGATTTTCCAAGATTGAAAATCGTTGAAGTTGCTTTACCAACTAAATCAATAAATGATTGAAAGGCTATTTTTCCTATTCTAAATGTCGTAGAAAGTCCAGTTGCCAATCCACCAATTGCACCTGATAATGCTCCCATAGCAGTGGCATTATCTTTTATTTTTGCAAATAGACTTTGTTGTTGTGATAATGCTCGATTTGCAGATTGTGTATTTTCAATAGTTCTTTCTTCAGATTCATTAATCTGATCCCTAATATTTCTTTGTTCTTCTAAATTATCATTTAATTCTACATTTTGTCTAAGAGCTTGATTTAATCTTTCTTGAATAGTTGATAAACTATCAATATATTCACTTTCAGCTTGATTTCTTCGCTGAAGTAATTCAACTATTTGTGCTAAGCCTTGTTGAATATCTGAATTAGACATATATGTTTAAATATTATTGTTAAAAAAAATCGAAGGTTATGTAAACCTTCGATTTCTTGCAGCAGTGTTTGCAGATCTTGTTCTACCTAACAATGCAGCTGTTTCAGGTGTATTATTCGTTGGTGTTCTATCACCTTGTGGTGCTTCACCTTCTTGCGATCTTTTTAATTCTTTTGCTATTCTACTTACAAACCATAATTTATATCTTACAGGTAGATTATATGCTTCTGTATATGTAAATCCACCATAATACATTAATATAAAAAGTGGTTCAAGAATTAAACTTTCTTTATGCTCAGGCGTTAGGCCAAAAAAAGGTGATACCGATTGGTACGGTAACCTCCTCTGAATGATCACATGAAGGACATGTCGTTTCTTGTTTCATTTCAATACCAGGTTCAATTTTGTCCATATATTTTCTAAAAGCCAATGAATCTCCAGCTCTCATCTTTGAAACAAAGCTGTAAATATTTGCTCTATTATAATCACCATCAACAGAAACAATTGAATGATTTAATCTTGAAGTAACCAAATTATCAATTTGATTTCCAAGTTTTTTCATTTTTTCATTCTTTACGTTAATATCTTCTTCGTCAAATCCATTTAATAATTTAAATGTTATTCTCTTTTTTGACATTGGAAGAATAAATTCAAATTCATTTTTACCAGGTTCAACAGGATCTACATCCAATGTTTTGATTGGTAATGAATTTAAATCAAAAGTATTTTTATATTTATGTGAACATGCTGGGCAGTTGATGTCAACATCATATTCTGCACCATATCCTGTTACTCTTATAGCAACCATAAGTGCATTTCTATCACCTGATATTAATGTATTTACATTTACATTTTTATCAACTAAGCAGCTTTTAATGAGTTCAGTAACGATTGTACCTTTTTTAGCAAGAGCTCTTGATGTTAAAATATCTTCTTCTCTTGCAGTCATTGGTCTAATTTCAACTCTTTCACAGTTGTGAAGTGAAAATTCAGGTGGATAAATTTTACCTAATGAAGGTAATGGAATTAATTCTGTTTGAACGTCAGATCCAAGAGCATTTTTATTAACCATGTGCGTTGGATACTGATCATGATTCATTTCTTCATCGTTAAAAAGATTATTTCTATCACTATTCATTTACTAAACTCCAATTTGAAATTTAATAAGGTTTTATTTGTTGTAAAAAACAAAAAACGCCCAAGAAGGGCGTTAGGGAGAAAATTTATTAATTTAATAAATCAGTATTGCAGAACTGCGTTATCAAATCTCATATTTAATTTGATTTCAATGGTCTTTTCATCTTCATATGAAAGATCACCAAAATCTGCGCTTGTTAAGAATGCGCCTTTAATATCCCAAAGTTCAACAACTGTACCAACGGGATCTAAAAGTTTAAGTTGAATATCACGTTTATAGAAATCTGCATATCCTGCACGACCTGAAACTGATTCAAATGTTAATCTGATCCATTCCATGACCTGTTGTGATGCAGATGGTGCAATTGGATCGTGAAGCGTAATTGACATTTCTTCAAATTCAAACTTACCTGCAAGATAACGTTTTGAATTAACGAAAGGAATGGTAATTGGTTCAATTTTCATCTTTGGTCTTGCTGCAGTTTTGCAAACGAAAGCATCGACCCCTTCAATCATAAGAACCCAACGATTACCACGTTTTGGTTCGAATTTTGAAGGTAACATTGAACTAACATCTAAAGTTTCAGCCATTTAAATTTTCTCCTAAATTAAATATTAACTATTTTGATAAATATCAGCTAACTTCAAAATCAATTGAAACAATTTCAACTGCGTTAACTGGTACAATAAAGATTTTTCCTCTTATAACGTTATTTTCTATATCTTGTTGTGTAGTTGTCGTTGTATCAATTTGAACTTTGTAATCAGATACACCATTTAATGTTCTTATATTTGCCAAGATAGGTTCAACAAGTGATGAGAATCTTGCAAGTGTTGATTCTCTATTTGGTTCAAATATGAATCTGTTTGCAACCTGCTTGACTCTTCTTCTAATTGTCAAAAGAAGTCTTCTGACAGCTACTCTATTGAGTGATGTATTGGCCGCCTGAAGTGTTTTTTGTCCATAAACAGTTGGTCCAATATCAGAGACCGTTTGTTTAATAGGATTGATTCTCGCATCATAGAGTGAATCCATTTGTTCTTCTTTTAATTGAACCGTAACATTTGGATTTCCTTTATCAAGGACACCTCTTTTATCACCTGCAGGTGCAAACCAAATTTGACTTTGATCATTCTTTGCGTATGCTCTTAACACTGCAGCAGACGCGGGAACAGTGACAATTGATCCTGTATCTGGATCAGTCATATTAATATCTGGGAAATATGTTGCACCAAAACTATTATCTAGTGATCTTGCTTCAAAATTCATTATAGTATTTGAAATGCTTATATCAGATACTGATTCTGATTTACCTAAAAGGGTATTTGTTTTATTGATTTGTTCAACATCCATTATATAGAATGAATCAAATCTATCACTAACAACATTGAGAGCGTAATTTGTTACATATTGATCTCTTATACCGGGTATTGCAAGCATTTGAATATCAATTTCAGATTGATTCTTCATTATATCAAGTGCTTTAACATATGCAGAAATTGTTGGATATGAGAGATTTATACTTGATTCATCCTGAACTGCGTAATTTGTGAAATTAGATTTGTCAGAATCAAATATGTTTGTACCGTTAAATCCACCATATGAATAGAAACTAAACTTAGAATATGTTTTATTTCCATTTAAAGTTAAGTCACTAACTGACCAAGCTCTTGTTGCATTAATATTGTCTTCAGTTATACCACCTGCTCTAACATAAACTGCATTCTTCCATTTCGTTGGATCAGCATAACCATTTGAGCCAGTTACAACTTTTATATTTTCAAGAGTAAATTTGTTTCTGTTATATCTGTCTGCATCTATAACACCAAATTGTGTTGTATCGGCAGATCCTTCATTATCATCAACTGCAAAAGTTGAATTTGGATTAAACATTGGATAATATTTCATATATCCAAACATACCATTGTTTAAAACGTTTCCATTTAATTGTGTAGTTGATTTTGGATATTCAAACTGAACACCCCATGCAAAATCAGGTGAGACTCTAACTTTTGGACTTGTTGGATCAATATCGCAAATATTGAGTCTAAATGGAATTGGTGGTTCAACTGATGTTCTTAAAACATTAGTATTTGATAAACCTAATCCGCCTGAAATAACGGGTAATGGTGCAGAACCACTTAAACATAAATGTTGTGGACCTCTAAACCCAACAGGTACAGCATCTACAGGAACAATTCCATCAATAACATCTGAGTGTATTTCTACTCTAACGTATTTAGAAACATTTTGATAATCACCATCGACAACTAATTTCTGAGAATCATCAAAATCAAAGTACATTCTCATATCGCCTATGACTTTTCCAATATAATTTGTATCAGATGGGTTTAATGTTAAGCCAAGACGAGTTTCAAGTAATGAGTTAGTTTTAACATCTTTAATTTCTAAATCAAACCTGCTGTATTTATTTGATGAATCAGCTGGTGTTAAATTTGAAATAGTAAATTTAAGATTATTAATAGGAACACCGTCACTATTATGATGAAATCTAAATAGGTTATATGATCTTCCTGCATAATTTTGTGAAATTACCCATGGGGTTTTTGCAGCTTCAAATCTATCTTCAAATGATTCAAAGTTTGGTGCTGATGTTGCATTTACAGGATGTGTATCCCAAGCAGATGATCCTGTTGTTATGAATGCAAATGATTCACCAGGTGTTACTGATAATCCAGTTGAATTTACGTCTGCTAAACTTGAATCTACGTCAAAGAAAGAATATAAACAATAACCAAATTCATTAATTCTTGTTGGATCTTGGTTCAATGTTGATATATAATTTGATTTTTGTCTATCAAATGATGCTGTAATAACTTTTGTTGTAGATGAGCCGCTTAGACCATTTAATAAAATAACAAATTCAGAATTTGAATTTAATCTTCCTATCGTAGATCCACCCAGATTACCTGTAGTAATTGCTGTAGTAGTTGGTGTGTTATTTACAACATAACTTGATGAAAGTGTCGCTAAAACGCCAGAAGCTGTCATTAAAACGCCCCTGACAATTGGAACTGCATTTGTTCCTGTCTGAATTCCAGAATCAGAGAAATATGTTGAACCATTTGATTCAGACATAAAGCATCCAATAAAATGTGTTCTACCTTGTATTCCACCTGCATATGCATTTGGATTTGATGTTGCAAGTGTTCCAGATCCAACTATAAAACCAGCATTTGTAACTGTACCATCTGCATTTCTTGTTTTACCATCACCGACACCAAGAATTCTCATATATGTTACAGAATTCACATTTGTATCTACATTAAGATAATTGTAAGCTCCTAAAACACCATGTTTTGTTCCGTCTGAAGGACCAAAGACTTCTTTGAAATCATTATAAGTACCCACAGTTACAGGAACATATGCAGGACCTTTTGCACTTGTTCCTATTATTCCTGCTGGAATTCCAACTGGAGTTGGTTTTCCGGGAACTGTTATCGCTGTTTCTGTAACTATTACTTTTGGTGAACCTGTACTCATCTTTACTCCAAATTATATAAATTGAACGCTACTGTTTGTAATTATAAAATCAATAGCAATATATTCAATAGATCTTGTTGGTTTAATCATTATTTTACCATTCAGTCTATTGTTTTGAGCGTCTAATTCAGTATTATTGGTATTATCCATTACAACCTTGTATTCTTCAATACCATCTAAGGTTCTAATGTTTCCAAGGAATGAATTTGTATCTCTTATGAATTGCGCTCTTAGTTCAGCCGTATTTTGTTCAAATAATAGGCCTTTTGAAACTTCAACTACAATTCTCCTTAATTCTAACATTAATCTTCTAACATTAATTCTATCCAGTGAAGATTTTTTGAGTTGAAGTGTTTTTTGTCCAAATATTACATATCCTTCGTTTGGATATTTTGCTACTGGATTTATTCTTGATTCATATAGTGAATTTCTGTCGTTTGTATCTATTCTAACAGAGATATTTTTAACAATATCATTTAATCCACCTCTACTAAAACCAGCAGGTGCAAACCATGGTGGTGATTGACTATCGCTGTATGAAATTGCTGCAAATGCTGCAACTGATGAAGGAAGTTTAACTCTTCTCGTTAAGTTTGGATCAACCACAGATGTTCTTCCGTCTATAAAGATATCTGGGAAGTATACTGCACTGAAGCTGTTATCAATGTTTCTTGAACTAAAATTATTAATTGTTCTAGTTACATTAGGTTTATTGACTTTATCATTATCAAAAATAATATCATTTGATGAATTATATGAAGGTATATCCATCACATATAAACATAAACCATATGAATTTTTTACTCTATTTAACACATAATCTGTTATAAATGATTCTTTAATTCCAGGAATTATAAGAAGATTATGATTTGCATAGGTTCTATCTGTCATTACTCTTGCAGCTGACAAGTATGATACGATTCCATTATTTTCAGTTGTTGAACCACACATTGCAAAATTTGTACCAGGTGATTTATACCCAACAGCAGCGCAGCCATCAAATGATGTTGCTTTGTCATTTAATAATGATTCCTGCTGATCAAGAATGTTAACACCATTAAATCCACCTTGCATAATTGTGGTGAATTTCATGTATCTTGAGTATTTGTTAAACAATGTTGGATCAGATTCGTTAATTAATGATGAAAGTGTAATGTCGGTGTCAAATTTTCCATTAATTATTGTTGCATTTCTTATGTATTTTGCAGCTTTCATTACATCTGAAGCGTTGCTAAATACATTTAACTCATTAGTTGAAGTACCTATCGCAGTGTAATTTTCAAGTACAACTTTAGATAATGAGAATTTATTATCACATAACATATCAGATTCATAATCTGATGTTATTAATCCTAATTTTTCTATACCTAAAAATTTAGAGATATTCTTAATATAAAGATTTTCTTCATTACTTATATTTGTATTTGATATATCTGTAACTTTTTCAAATTTAACACCCCAGTAATAACTAGCGTTACTTGTTTCTGAAATTTGATCAATTTGACCGTCAGTAATTTTGAATCTAAATGGAACAGGTGGCATTATTGCTCCATTTAAACCTGAGCTACCACTTAATAATGCTCCTGATACCTTTGATGAATCTAAATTATCAGTTACAGATTTTATTAATCTTGCACCTGAAAATCCAAAGGGTAATGCTTTTGTTGGAACAGATCCAGATTCAAGCTCAGATGATAAAACTATTCTAACATATTTTGATTTATTAGAATATTTTCCACTTGAAACCAAACCTCTTTCAACCTCAGATAATGCATCGTGATCAAAGAATACTTTACGATCACCAATCATTTTTCCAACATAATTTGGAGAATTTGGGTTCAAATTACAGTTATTAAATTGTTCTAATACTTTTATATTCTTATCTGAATCATTCCAATCTCTAATTAAAACTGTGAATGTTCCATATGGATTTGTTTCATCTTCAGAAAGTTTTAAATTGGAAATTGAAATCTTATATTTTGAAGATGCATAATCACCATCATCAAGTGATTCAAATTTAAATAATTTAAACTCTTTATCACCAAATGGTTGTGATATAAAATAAGGAGATGTTGGCGCAGAATATCTTGCATCAAATCTTCCATAAATTTCTTTTGCAAAAATATTTTTTGAATCTATATTTTTTATTACCTCATTTGATCCAAGCATTAAACTTGCGGAAACAGGTGAAGCAATCTCAGCTTCAATTGGGAAGTGAGCATATAATAAGTGTTGTTCTTCAGCAAATTTCGTTGGATCTGAATTCAAAACATTTGAAATATAATTTGTTGAATTTGGATCTAAAGATACATTATAGACTTTGACACCAGGTACACCTTCATCATTTCCATAAGATGAACCTAAAGATGAAGAAATTATTATTTTAAACGTATCAGAAACATTAACCAAAGAAGGTTCAGATGATAATGCTGATGAAGCTGATGTTGCAGATGAAGCTAATATTGCTCTTGAACCAGTTGTAAAGAATAACATACCTCTCAAGAGGTTTGCAACATCAGGATCTGATATTGATGAATTTGTTAGTACGGGATATTGTGTAGCTTCTGATCCTGTTATTTGATGTGATGCTGCAATAAAATGAACAAATCCTGACTTTCCTGCATTACTTCCACTTACAAAAAATCCTGCATTCTTTGTAATTCCGTATAATTTTGTTTTTTCAAAATCTTCTGTATCAGAATTTGCACCGGCGCCTAAAACTCTCATATACGTAAGAGATGTTTTATATCTTAAAAATAATTCAGACGCATAAATACCTGGCATATTGATATTATACGATCCAAATTTTTCTTGAAATTGATCAAAATTGGCGACTGTTACTGGAACAAATGCTGGTCCTTTTTCAGATAATCCGATAACACCTCCAGGAACTCCGGAAGGTTCGGGTGTTGATCTTTGCGATAAATCAATTTCTCTTTCAAAAAAACCAGGTGATAGAAATGTTTGTTCAGCCATTTATAAACTCCAAAAATATAACTTTTCTAATCTAAATATTATAGTGTTATTTCAAAATCTTTATTTTAAGACTTTTATTTTCATAGAGTTATCATTAACGTAAATAGTCTCACCCGTTTTAGAGTTTTTTGAAACAACTTTTATATACTGCGCTTTATCTAAGTTTGTCATTGGATTTTTTATATACCCAACTGAATATGAATTTTTTGTTACATTTTCAAAAGTTGTTACAAAACCTTGATCAACGTCCTTTAAAATAAATTGATTACTGGGATCATTTCCTAAATCAATATTATTTTGATCTGTTACTTCAACGTCAGAAATATCAATTGTAGATTGATCACCGACATTAAAAGTTATCTTTGGAGCTGAAATAAATCTTCTTACAGGATTTGGAACACCTGGAATATCATTTCCTGCAATGAAATATGCTGGCACAGTTATTTCGAATGAAGATTTAATAATTCTTTCATTATCTGACATATCAGTAAAATTTGTTTCGTCTTTAAAATCTTCTTCAACTTTTGCTATAAACCAATATCCTTTTTTAGTTACAATCTTAAAAGATCTTGACCCAACGGGAAGATATGCCGCCATCATTTGTTCAATAATATTATTAAGTTGTTGAAGGTATTGTGTCCAAACAGTTACTGTGTATTTTATTGTATAAAATTGAGGACTTGGTATAGCTATAACTTCAAAAACATTATTTTGTTTATCGTTATTTATTAAATTATTATATGATTTTCCATCATTTCTTTCAGTCTGTACCAAACTTTGATTTGGTATTTTTTGATTATTTAAAAGATTTTGATATTCTATGTCTTCTGACGCAAGTTTTTTATATATAACAAGTTGACCTGTATTTTGATTTATACCTCTACCAACTATATCTTCATTTCTTTGAGAAACAGAACTTCTTTGAATTGTTATAATTGGTAATATTATAGCTCCAGATCTATCTCTTAATAATTTATTGTTTTTTATTAAAGCCCATCTTTCACCAGATGAAAATACAACGGGTGGTTTTTTATGTTTTCCTGTCGTAGAATCTTTTACACTTAAATTTAATTCTTTATCAAATAAAGAAAATAAAGCATAATCAACATCTTCTATAGTGCATGAAGGAACAACAACATCTTCTGGAATATCTTTCTCATTATATCCTGTTGTTACACCTAAATTATCACCTGATTTATAGCTTGTTGTCATTCATCATCTCCATAAAATGATGATCCAGCATTAGATCCAGATAAAATACCTTTATCACTAATTTCTTTAGCCCCAGTTATTGGTTTATCAAGAACACCATTCTGTTGAAGTTCTCTAATATCTCCAGATTTAAGACCATTTTTAAGATATTCTTCACCACGTTGTTGATAAAATTCTCTTAATGCAGCATCTTCATCTGTATAACCAACCTCAGTTGGTCCAAAAAATTTAACATTTGCCTGGCTGATACGAGAATTTGTTGCAGTTAATTGAACACCATCATAATGTTCAACTTGTCCATAAATATTTTTCATAAAAACAAGTTGAGTAACTTCATATACTACGTCACCATATGTAAAAAAATCGCCTTGTGATGGTTGAATTTTTTTATCTATAAGATCTTTTCTTTGAATATAAACTTTCAATTTAAGATCTAAATCATAACCAAACTGATCAATTTTTGGTGACCACTCGGGTGAATCTATTAAAGCGTCTATCTCTATTGGATTATCAAATATTTTTTCAGGACTCTCATTATAGACATCATGAACTCGAGTTTTTATTTCTGAAACAGGAAAGTAAAAAATCTTTTGTCCCACAACGTCTTTAACTAATTCTTTGGTTAGATCGTTTATTAACGCAATTTCTCTATTAGTTACAAATAATCGTGCCATAATACTATTTATATCATCCAGTTATTATAGCTTTTCCTAATGGCATTGGAATATGTTTTAATTGTTTTTGTAAATTTTCAGATTTATTCGCTTGTTGTTCTATAAGTTTATCATGTGTCAATGATAAAACAAATTCCCTGAGTTTTGTTTTAAGATCTTCTTGATCTTTTCTTCCAGAATCAACAAGTTCAGATCCATTTAAATCAAGTGTTGCATTTGGAATTGGAATGGATTTCATCTTTGATCTTACTAAACCAAGTAATTCTCTTGATAAAGCAAACGTATATTCTCTAATCCATTGTCTTCCATAATCATTTATCTTATTATAATCAATATTTGATAAACCCATATTGGATGGTGAATTTACACCATTTATAGATGCATCATCATATGCTGGATCTAGAGCGTCTGGAGCAGTACGAACTCTTACCCATAATCTAACTTGTCCCTCAATTATATCAGTGGGTGTTGGAAAAATTCTTATTTTAGTACCTTGAATAATGTAACTATAATGAGATCTTCTTACCCTAAAAGCAGCCTCCAACATACTTCTTCTAAGGACATCTTCAAATACTGGAAGTACATAGAAAATTGTACTATTTACGTAAGATTCATATCTCATTTCTGTTGATAAGAAATTTGTAATATTCGAAGCATTTATAAGAAATTGCTGTGCAGTTATTGGAGAGAAATGATATAATTCAACTAATCTTAATTTAGATTTTTTATCGGCGGGTAATCCATCTACAACCTTATTACCATTTTTATCTTTTAAATCATAAATATCATATTCTTGTGTACCATTGATTATATCAATATATCCTAAAATATTATTATACGATCCTCCAACACCCGCTTCCATTGAATAAGGTTCAGCCTGTCTTAATAAGAACTCAAGATTATTTCTTGGATATGAATTTGTAACGTTAGATCCGGTGGATTGACCTAACATCATCGCAAGGTGAGAGGTTAATTGATATTCATTTATTATTTGACCATATTGTAAAACACTTCTTTCAAAACATGCCCAAATTTGTTTTGACGTTAATTCTACTGAAAGAATATCATCACCCATAAATCTTTTTACTGCAACGACTATTTTGTCTGCTTCACTAGCAAAATCATTATCGTTATCAAAAAAACCAAATGGTGTAGGTGCTGTTATGTCTCTAAAGTTTGCCATTATTTATATAAATAATTAACTAGATCAGCAATTTCATTTACATTTAAATTTTTATCATTTAATAATTTTCTTTTAATAGATTCTGCTACTTGCTTTTGCTGCGGTGGGGCAGTAGGGGCCGGGGCGGCGGCATTATCATTAGCGGCGGGCTTCGCATTTTCAAAGCTATTTACTGTTTTTTCTGTCGTACTTTTAATTTGGTTTGCTAAATTTGTCAAATCTGTATGACCTTGCATACCTTTTGATATTGAATCAGCAAATCCGTGAAGAGCTTTTGAAATTAAATAATGATGATTTATTGCTTCAGGATTTTGAATGCCTGCCTGATGTCCAGATTTATTGTTCGCAGTACTTTGAGCACGTGAATTTAATTGATTAAAATAATTTTTTGCATCATTTTCAATTCTTACACCTTGATTTTTAACAAAGTCACGAGCCACATTTGCCTTTTTTTGTCCAGCAGCTTGCACGCCGGGAATGTCTTCTTTTGTACCTGCTTTTGCACCTTGAATAGTTGCGCTCACTCTTTGACCAACACCTTTTGCTTGATCTACCTTCTGAGAAGCCCAATTTGAAACAGCTTTTAAAAATTCATTAAGTTCTTCATCTTTTTCAAGTTCTTCTTTAACTAAAACTTTAATTAGTTGTTCATGATCTTTGTTCATAATTTAACCTATACTTTGATACTATCATTAATTATTATCGCACCTATTATTTGTTCTTTGTTATAATGTTCTAAAACAAATAATCTGTCATCAGATATTAAAATTACTGAATCATCATTCCAATCAAATTTTTCTTCATAATAACCAATTAGTAAATCATATTCATGTGGATTTCTCTTAAAATGTTCATATATTTTAGGAATAATAGGGAAAGAAAAATCGACAGATTCTTCATTAAACCTGTCGATATCTTCATAAGATAATTTTTTAACACCAACTTTTAAGTTTGGATTTTCTAATACAACTTCAAAAATATAATCATAAATAGATTTTAACACAAATCTAAGTATTAACTAAATTTTTTAATTTCAATACAATTATCTTTCCAAACCCAGCCTGATTGACCATTTATAAATGAAACTTTATATTCTGAACTCGTATCTTCAACAACTTCAGCCATTGAATTTAAAACAGATTCGTCAATATCAATAACTGATCTGTATTTTTGATATTCTTTTACTTGTGACCAATAATCTGCTGGTGGGTTTTCGAATATGACAGCTGATCTTAAATTATTTTTTATTTTTATTTGTTTGTTCATCTTTTACCTTCCACACAATTGGATTCCCATATTTAATGTTACCGTGTTTAATGTACCACGCCTTGATTGATGGTACTGTTATTATAAACACTTCATCTGTTAAATATATCTTCCAACCACCTTGTGGAAAAGATTTTGCAAATTCTTCAATTTTTATCACCATTGACATATTCGAAAGTATATCTTCCATAAACAGATCACCTGGAGATGGAACTAAATGCTCCCATTTTTTCATTAAACCCATTCTTTTTTTTATGATATGATCATCATATTTAATGATATCATCATAAAAAGTTTTTAAACCATTTATGGGTTTCCACAAATCATCAAGTTTATACCATAATCTACCGGCGGGATATATCCACGTACTTGAATACGAATGAAATAACCATGATGAATATGATCCGGGTTCGATTTCAGATGAAATTTCTCTCATTTCATCTTCAGTTAAACCACCATGGTCTAACATAACCTTAATTATTTCAGTTATTATTTCTTTTTCAGAACCATTCGAAGGTAAACAATAACCGTTAAATTCAGGACGTTTCCTATTTCGTGCCATTATCAATAGGTATTGTCTGATCAAGAAACCAATTTATATTTCCACTAATTATTTTTCCATTTAACGGAGAATCTTTCCAGAAAATAAACGCAGTTACAAAATTATATGGTGAATCATCATTAAGATCATAGCAATCATAATAATCATAATAATCAGATTCAATTAAATCATAATAGTCATAAAAATCAACTATAAAATATAAAATTTCATCTAAAACTGCATGTTGTCTTAATTGACCAATTTTAATCATTTATTAAACGCCAAGATGGGTACGGATTTTGTCTACAGGAATAGCATGTATATCCCTGCTCAACGCCTTCAATAAATGTATGACAACTAATACATTTTGCGCCTAATATACTTTTTTTTACTTTAAAAATATTTTCATCGTGAATAACAACAACATATTCACCTAAATATTTTTTTTCAATATTATTCCTATCTATAAAATCTTTGTTCGCCTTAAATTGCCATGAAAATTTATATTGATAATTTAAAGGAACATAACAAAGGTATGACTCATTATCTGAAAATTTATAAATGACAGATAATTTATAAACCTCAGTATATTCTGATGAATTCTTATGAACAATTTGCGAATTATTGATTTTGATGACTAATTCGTCACCCAAATTCACCCGCTCCATACAAATATCTATATTTTAATGCGTTATTTTCTTTGAATAATTCTATATTTAAAATGACATTCGTGTTGCTGCCATCTAATACCATTCATATCAATTAGATCAAGGTCTACAACGTAGATTTTTGGATCACCGTCTAAAACGTTAATCAATACTCTATTATCAAATTCAGATTTACCTACAATTAAAACTAATTTTTTAATTTCAATAAATCTACCTGTACAATTCATATTATTATATGGAAGACAATAAACCTTTCTATTGAATTTTTCTCTTCTTTTATGTCTATCAGCAATATAAACAATGTCACCAATATTTGGTGATCCAATATCATCCCATTGTTTTTTGCTCTTTTCCATCAATAATCTCGAAATCTTGCCAATCATTATATGATATTAACCATCCATTTACACCTGATGGCGTCATAATGTATGCGATACTTCTTACAATATGATTATCTTTAAAATTTTTATATTTTTGAACTTCAATAACTGATGAATAAGAATTTAAAATTAAAAAAATATCATTTTTATCTAAAATACAAATAACTGATTTTTCGTTTTCACATAAAAGTAATTCACCTGGATTATCCCATACAATCGATGCAAATTTACTTTTATATATTGAACCGATTTTCATAAAACTTTTATAGAATTAAGAATATTCCATGGGAATTCAGTTATTAATCCCGTATTACCCCATAGGACAAAAATCCCAAGACTTGGCTCACGTGCAACAATTAAACCTATTGCACCTGTTTCTACATTAATTACTAATGTTCCAAGCTCCACATATATAAATTAGCTATTATTAAGAAATTTATTGATAAATTAATAATTATTTTTACATAAGTGGATCCATTATGAATAACAATTTACTAAACAATATAAAAATCGCTATCAATGAAAAAAAGAATAGTTTAAAAAATTTGTTATTCCAATATTTGTCACCCACGGAATTTGTCAATAAAAGCTACGAAGAATATAAAGGTGATAAAATACCGAAAGATGGTACAACCCTTCCATTAGTTTCAATTATTATGACTGCATATAACGCTGAGAAGACAATAGAAAATTCTATTAATTCTCTACTTAGTCAATCATATCCAAATTTAGAAATCATCATATGCGATGATTCAAGTACGGACAAGACTCACGAAATACTTCTTAGTATTGCTAAAAAAGATAAAAGAGTTCAAGTTTATCATTTAGAAACTAATAGTGGAACATATCTTGCAAAAAATGTAGCGATTGCGCATTCGAAGGGTGAAATAATCTTATTTCAAGATTCTGATGATTATTCACATAAAGAAAGAGTAATGGTCCAAGTATTACCTTTTCTAAACGATGAAAATTTATTAATAACAAGAACAAGATACGTAAGATTTGATGCTAACACAGGAATTATAATACCACAAGGTGAATATATTTCAAAATATACATACATTACTTTGGCAATCAAAAGAAATGTATTTGATAAAATTGGATACTTTGATGCTGTTAGAAAAGCAGGGGATGATGAATTTTATCAAAGATTCATACACTTTTTAGGAAGAAAATATATTAAATTACTTGATGTTACTTTATATATGGGTGGCATACATAATAATAATTTAACTGTGGATTCACTTTTTATAGAAAATGGCGTAGCAAATTGGAGAATATCAAACGATAGAAAAAAATATCTGGAATATTTTCAAAAAAGAATTCAAGAAAAATCTGTTGACTGGTTTAAATCTACAATGACGCCTTATCCTGCAAAAGTTGATTATGTAGATGATCAAAAAATCTCAGCTTTCAGTAACAAGGAGGATCCCGTAATAATCTCCATGTGCAGCATACCTTCACGTGTAAATCATTTAATAACTGTCGTTGAAAAATTAAAAAATCAAGCAGATAGAGTTATACTTTATTTAGATAAATACGAATCTGTCCCGCAAGAACTTATCAACATCAAAAACGTTCAAATATTAAGATCACAAGATTATAATGTTGATTTTAGAGATCATGCAAAATTTTTAATGTTTAATGAATTAAAAAAAGAATTTTCAAATTTTTATTTTATAACATGCGATGATGATATCATTTATCCTTATGATTATGTCAATACATTACTTACACAATTAGAATCATATAATAACAATGTTGCTGTAGGAATTCATGGTGTAACATGTCCAGAAGTACCTAAAAATTATTATAAAGAAAGATTAAATACCTTCCTTTTTTCAAAAGGATTTAATAAATCAACATTAGTTAACGTATTAGGAACAGGTACTTTGGCGTTTCACTCAAAATTATTTAACTCAATAGATCCAAATGAATGGGGAAATGGTGGAATGGCAGATATCTTTTTCGCAATAAAAGGACAAGAAAATAACGTTCCATTTTTGTGTTTAAAAAGAAAAGCTGGTTGGTTAAAGTCAATTACAACTGAAGTAACTTTGTATGAAGAATTTCAGAAAAAAGAAGCAATTATATACGAAAAATTAAAAGATAAAAAATGGGGATATGTCTCAATAATGCGTATCTTACTACTTCAAGAAATAGATATAATTGATAAACTTCGAAAATGTTTACCACAAGTAAATTAATTTATAAATTAAAAAAGTCATGCTGTTATCAGAATTAAGAAATTTAATTAAAGAACGTCTTCTTTTAGAAGGTCTCATTGATGATATCAAAAAAGAATTCCCAGGTAGGGAAATTGAATGGGATCAGGCCAAATCTGAACTTTTACAAAATGGTGTAAAAGAAAATCAGTTAGCGCAATATCTAAAATGGCTTTGGAAGCAAGCTAAGGGCACAGAAGAGCCAATTGGTGATATTACTCCATTAATAATAACATTCAATAAAATAAGAGAAAAAGGAAGCATTTGGAAAGGTTCTAAAGACATAAATGCATGGACTCGTAATTCACTTCAGGATGAAATTAATAGACTTCCAAAGGTTCAAGATAAAGAAAAGAAAAAAGAACGTGAAGGTGCAGATTATGTTACAAAATCGGGTAAATGGTCTATCTACATACCAATGAACGAAGGTGAATCCATTCAGATATCTCATATGGGCGGTGAAAAATCAACTAGTTGGTGTACGTCTAGAACATCTGGAAATTTATATTACGCCTATATTTTGGGTGATGCCGTTCTTTATTATATCTTAAACAACAAGAATCCTGCTGAAAAATTTTGTATTGGCGCAAAAAATGGTGAAGTTGTTGTTCAAGGAGCAGGTGGTGTTACAGTTACAGCAAAAAATGCGGCGTTCACTGAACCAATGCAAAAACGTGTATTCAAAAACGATTATCAAGAAATTATAAATTTTATTAGAAATCATTGTAATAGTATTGGTGGAAAACATCCCGCTAAAAAAGATATTGAAGAAGCAGCAACATCTCTTCCTAAATTAAAATATATGATGAAAGGTTGGAGAGTATCCGATATGGCAGTTCTTTTAAGAAGTGCGTTAAACAAAATAGAATTCTCTAAAGATTGTATCATGTGGATGATTGACAATCAAAAAGAATTTTCAGAAGCTTTGAATGCTGTGTCTCCAGGTTATAATTTTTTTAATGCTGTAAAAGACCAAATCGTAAGATACGGTACTTTTAATAATCAAGAACTTGAAGCATTAAATACAAAATACCCAGATCTTGGATTTATAGATTTAAGTGTTAGTGTAAACGCAAATAAATTTACTAAAAAACCAGAACTTTTCGTTAAAGAATTTTTAGAAGCAAAATCTGCAAATGAAAAATCACTTCTATTAAAGAGCATATTTAGAGAAAATACATATTCTGATAGTGGCGACGGTGCAGCTTTTACAAGTTATTATTATACAAATTATAAGCAATGGAAGCCAGTTGTTGATTTTATCATCAACAATTATAATGACATTGTTCAATATTATAGCGATAAAAATAGAATTATAAAAATATTATTTTTATATTCAAAATTCTTAAATAAAGAATTAACAGAAAAACTTAATGCAATTACGGAATCAAATCCAGACATAAAGATTCCAGAAATAAAAACAATAAAAATACATAATGAAATTAAAAATTTAATGTCGGGTGACAGTAATACTTTTCAAAATGCTGTTAAACGCCACCTTAATTTTAGAGGTGGTGATTATGAACAACAACGTAAAATATTTTCAATACCTCTATTAGCTAACTTTGATTATAGCGATTCAAATATAACAAAAGAAAATCTTGATTTCTTACTAAATACTTTTAATTCTTCTATTACAGGCGTTTTGTATGGTGAAAGAGCATTTTTCAATAAATCATTTTTATCACAAATCATGAAATTTTATTCGGGTGATGAACTAGAAAATTTATTAATTAATTCACTTTCAACACCTGATAATATTTTAGAATCATTACTTATTAATAATATTAATAATGAAAAATTTAAGAAAATATTTGAAGGAATAGTAAAAGCAAGAATAAATACGTCAATAAAATATGATATAAGACCACTTATTATTTTGAAAAAATATTTAGAAAAAAATAATAATGTTAAAATATCAATTGATAATTTAAATTGGATATTAGAAAATATGGGTTCATATAAAGATATTTCTTTAATAGAAGACCTTGAAAATTTTCTTAAACTTGCTATAAAAAATCTATCAAAAGAAGAATTAGAAATTTATAAATCAAATATAGGAAAATTTCCTATAAAAGCTGGATCACAACTTAATATTTCACAGGTAATTGCAAGATCTTTAGCGCATAATGATGTTTTAAATATGATTAAAGATTCATTTAATGAATCTGCAATTAATCAAAAAATAATGTCATATTCTGCGTTAGAAATGTCACAATTTATAAATGAAGCAATAGACATATTATACAGTAAGAATGATACTACAAAAAAAATAATAATTGAAACAATTTTAAATTGCATTATAAATCGTGGATTTTCAGGTGTAATAATAAATGAATCAAAAAAAAGAGCGGTATTTAATTGGACTTCTAATTTATATGAAAAAAGTGGTAATTCAGAATTATTGTTAAAATTATTTAAACCTGAAACACATTTTGTAGAAATTATGAATGATGTTCCTAGTATAAATCCTGTAGTTAATTTCTTATTAAATAATATTGTTGATAATACTTTAAGATATCAATTGTTTAAAGATCTTTCTCGAGTTACTAATCAAAATGCATTAAAAAACGCGTTATTTGATTTAATTGCAAGTCGACATGATGATAAGACAATTGTAACAGCTTTAACTGCAATAAAAGAAGCAGGAAAACCTGAAACAGTCCTTAAATTAATTAATGCATTTAATAACGCTAATCGTAAAAAAGTTATCTTGATAAGATTACAAAGAAATGGTTGGTTAGACTGGTTTGGTCAAGAAATGCAAAAGAGAAACTACGTACTAGAATCTCTTTATAAACGAGTATTTAACAGATTACAAACCAATTACAGACCATTTAGATGATCCCGGGGTTGCATCAAAACAGGTTAACATGAGTGTTTTTCCTGCAGAAATTGTAATATGTCCATCGACAACAGCATCATTTAATTTACCTCCTGACGGTGGATATAATTTAAAATTATGATTTGAAAAATCATCATTAATAACAATGAAATTCAATCCTAAAATTGCATGATTTGTTGTTAATATTATACCTTTATTTACATTATCACTTCTACAAACATAAGCAAATTTACCATTAGGTAATGGTGCAGCATCAGTTTGTAATGAACCTGCTGCATTTGTTGGTCCTACATCAATTGATACGGTATGTGTCCCAGAAAAATGCAAATCAGTAATAGAATTAACATTACCTGTTGCGCCGGTGGCGCCAGTTGGTCCCTGTGATCCTGTTGCGCCGGTGGCGCCAGTTGGTCCCTGTGATCCTGTTGCGCCGGTGGCGCCAGTAACACCTTGACCATTATTATTTAGTCCTATAACATTAGCGTTTGTAAAGTCTATTGTATGATTAATATCAAGTGGAACTTCAACTTTAATTTCCAAATTACCATCGTTATACGTAACTAACCCCTCATTTGTAACTGATATTCTCATACAATTAATTATTATAAAATAAAAAAGGAACCCCTTTCGAGATTCCTTTTTATCCTTAAACTGAATTTATCAGCGGATGTTCATATCGAGAATGGTAACTGTTCCGTAGAAGTCACTGCGGACCATTTTCTTTCCGTATCTCGTCATGATTCCCTTACGTGGGGTAAGGTCTTCAGGAGCGAAGATGGTTGGCGTAACAATGAGTGGAACATATGGAGCGTATACATAACCTGTTTCGAGGTAGCTTCCGCCCTTGAATCCAACAAGGAGCTTGTTACGTGGGAAGTATGGATCCTTGTAAACAGTGAATCTGTTTGAAAGGGTACCAACTGGTTCACAACCGATTGTCATTGGGTTACCAACTTGTCCTTCACCGTCCATTGAGTATTTTGGACGATAGAGAACTGATGCTTCAAGGATTGTGGCAACGTCTGGGCTTGTAACGATGAAGTTAGCTGAGCCACGGAGTGTCTTACGGTGGATGGTATTTGCAACGTCAATAACTGATTCAGTTAATGTTTCGTACCATTCACGAACTGTACCTGTGAAGGTTGGACCAACTGAGAGTGAGCTTGTAAGACGAGCTTCACGACCCGTGTTCTTATCGAGGAACTTACCAGGAGCCTTAGACCAGTAATAGTTTGCACCATTTGCCTGGGTAAGAATGTCTGCTAGAATTTCACGATCGATTTCAAGAGCAATTTGTTCTGAAAGAATTTGTGTTAATTCAACTTCTGCATCCATGCTGTGGTAAGCATTGAGATCTTGAGCAAGTTCTGGAGACCAGCGAGCTCTGAGTTTACGAGTTGTTGCAGTAATTGCAATTGACTCAATCTTGATATCAATTTCTGGAATTACTGGACGAACGGGACTTCCATCAATTCCACCGAAATCAGTTTCGTAGGTTGGAACTGTGAGAACTGCACCTGGTGTATCGAGTGCTGTTACATTATCTGCAACTGCGTAAGATACTGAGAGGTTTCCATTACCTGAAAGTGCGCTGAGGGTTGTTGATGCTTTCATAACGAATTGGTAGTGTGTACCATTCATTGGGTTTGGCGTAAAGACGCCTGTTCCTGCATCCCAGTTACCTCTGCGAGTTAATCTACGAAGATTGAGAACGCCTGTACCAGTTTGATATGCTTCACCCCAGGTTGCTGAACCAGTCATTGCATTTACTGCTGTAATTGCAATTTGGTCATATGCGCCTGTATCCATTGTGGTGAAAGATGAGAAGCCAGAGACTGGTGCGTGAAGGAAGAATACACCACCTGCACCAAATGCATTTGCACGAATGTCTTTGTCAATTTGCATATCAAACTGTGCGTTGAGTGCATTTGAACCCGTGAATTGTGCAGATGAGTTAACAAAGCTTCCTGATGTCCATGCTTCAGCAGCACCAACCCAAGCACCGAAGCTTGATGCAACGACTGAGCCGTTTGCGGTGATACCATTGTTATGGAGTTTTGAGTAACCGGTGTTAACTAAGTCATACATACCACCCGTTGCGAGAGATCCGCTTTGGATGCCCTTACCACGTGGGTTGTTGTAGATAGATTCACCGCGTGGGTATGTTGCTGTTGATCCGCCTTGGAGGTCAACACCTTGATCACCACCAACGTTTGAACCGTAGGTATAATCTAAATAGAAGATTAGACCGCTTGGAAGACTCATTGGTTGGATTGAGATTAATTCATTAGCAACTAATCCACCGAATACTCTACGAACGATTGGGAAAGCAATATTGCTGAAGCCCTGAATCTGACCGGATGATAAGCCTGAACCACCACCGGTTGAGAGTGAAGCTGATTCACGAAGAACCTGTGCTGCTTGGTTTTCGAGGAGTCTTGCCATGTTTTCACGTTTGACACCTTCGAGGCCACGGAGGAGACCCATTCTGCTCCACTTATTAATTAATCTTGAATTTTCTTCTGATAACTGGCGATCTTTGATACCAGATAACAGATTATCTAAACTAAATCCTGACATTTTATTTTTCTCCAGAAGTTTTATTTGTTGTTTGTATGGTTCACTTATTATTAATTCCTGCTAGTTTTGCCCAGCGATCGACTATTGCTCCTTCATTTAGGAGTGTTGCGCCTCCTGAGCTAACTGGACGTGAGGAAGAACCAACTCCACCACGTGCGCTCTCATTGATCTTTGATTTCTCACGACCGAGAGCTTTAACAATGCTTTCATATACAAGCTTAACCTCGCGAATCGACTGTGCTTCATCTAGACGCTCTATTGCAGAAGCTTTTTGACGAGCAGTGAGTGATTCATTCTGGAGCAACTTGTTGCAACAGAGGAGTTTAGCATTGAAGATATTAGATTCTTCGAGCTTCTCCTTTAACTGAGAAGTACGGCCAGCGAAGTATTCAGCTGATTCTTGTAACTTCTTCTTGTTTCCATTCATTTCTCTAAGTTGAGCTTCATTTGCTCTTCTAAGGAATTGATCTTTCTTTTCTTCGAGCTCGCGGGATTTCTTTGCCCATTGAGCTGCTTCGCCTTTTTTGCCACGTTTTTCACATGACATTTTCTTTTCATAGCAAAGTTTTGATTGTTTATATGCTTTTTCAGCTAATTTACGATATTGTACTGAACGTGATTCGTTCATTTTCATTCCTGATCCAGTGACACCACCAGATGAAGATTCTGAACTTTGTCTATTTGAATCATGACCAGCCTGTGAATCACCATCTGCTATTGATAAATCACCAACTTCATCAGTTGCATCTTCTTCTAAATCTAGTTCATGAAGTGCTGATTCATATGTATCACCTTCCATTGAAAAACCGCCGTGAGACATATCTTCTTCCTCTTCTTCATCCCCTAAATAAAGATCATCGTTCATATCACCAGTTGTACCAGGTTCATTTTCCCAATCACCTTCATCTTCACCAGCTAAAAGATCTTCTTCTTCTGAAGAAAGTTCATCATCCCACTCTAATTGAAGTTCAGGACGTTTTGGAATTTCAGTTCTTCCACGATGACCATCTGATGCATTTAATTCAATATTATCAAGATTATCTAAATCGATAACATCTTCTTCTTCCCCGGAGAATCCAAGGTTTTGTTCTGATTCCATTAATCTACGTTTTGAACGTAAACGATTAATTTCTGATCTTAACATTGATTCTGAAATTTCAACTACTGTTCTATCGTTATATGACATTTTATTAAATCTTCTTTCTGCAACCGGTTGTGGAGGTGGGGCTCCTGGGGCTCCTCCTGCAGGTGGTGCACCACCCATTGCGCCCATATCTCCACCAGGGGGTGGGGCTCCCATATCGCCACCGGGTGGCATTTCTTCTTGGCCAGGTTCTTGACCACCCATTTCAACAGGTTGATCACCACCATCACCCCATAAAACTTCAATATCTTCTGGAGTTATTTCAGATCCCATCTTATCATCAGGGAAATTAATTGTTAATGTTTGTTCGAATAAGTTTTTAAGTTTTCCCATTGTTTGTTCCCTATGTAATTGTAGATTCTTATTTATTTCTTCTAAACGTGTCTCCAGAATTGCTTTCTTTTTATTTGTAATTGTTGAATCTTTTTCAAGAGATTCATAAACTTTTAATAATGATTCATCAAGTGATTCCGCCATATCAGTTACCCTGTGGAGTTCACTTTTTAATTCAGATATATTTCTAAACTTAAGAGGTTTAGAGATTTCATCTAATGACTCCTCGAGTGAAAGAACCTCAAGTGCATAATCCTTTTGTGGTACATTATCATCAAAAATATAAGAATTAACTGATTCATTAATAGAATCATCATCTAATAATTGCTTTTCAATTAATTCTTTAATCTTTGGAGATACTGCATCAATTACAGCTTTTTTAGCATTATCTTCTGCTAACGCTTTTAATTGTTTTGCATCTGCAAGAGCTTCATCATATATAGATTTTGACATATATCACCGACAATATTATTGTGTATTTTTTGATTTACCTTTTTTCAAGGTATCACCTAATGTGACGCGAGTTTTACCTGAACTATCTTTTGGAGTAAAGACACCATGATTTTGAACATATTTATCTTTATCAACTGCAGAAATTTCATTATAGTCCAAAGAAGGTCCAGGACCAACTGCATTTAAATCAGGATTTCCTTTTATATTTGGTGCATTATTATTTGGAATATAAGGTCCGACTTTTTTACCATCAATATCAGTTTGCATTGTAGACGTATCAACCGGAACTTGAGCTGTTCCAGTTATACCAGTGTAATCAAGGTTAACTTTTCCAGCTAAATCGGACCACATTTGAGCATCACCTGTATCAACCTGTGTAGGTTTAAAATTTGCTTCTGCTTTTGCAAATAATTCGTCACCAGTTGGTGTTGTAGGAAATGAATTTGCTCCTACATCTTTATTTCTATTTCCATATCCGCGTGAAGATCCTCCATTGAAATTTGGATCTTTTGGTTTAAAAATAGAATATTTTTGCTTTGGTGATGCCATGATTTAAATCCTTATAATATTATATAAGGCTCTTAATGATTTTTGCCCTTAAAGCTTTAACTTTTTTCAATTCATTTTCAAGAGCTGATTCACGGAGCTTTAATTTCTTTGCTGCACGAATTCTCTTTAATTCAGATGATTCTTTCATTGATGGGTGAAATTCTTTTTTCTTCTCTAATGTATCAGCAAACTCATCAGCTTCTATTTCATCAGCTTCTGGCTTGACGATGGGTGAACCACCAGTGATTGAATCTAAACCTTCATGTTCTTCTGAAAGTTTTTGAATTTCTTCTTCAATAATTCTTTTTAAGAGTCCTGTTGTTAATTTCATGTGAATATACCTTTGCTATAGAACGCAAAAATAAATATATCTGTTTGTGAGCAAACTATTTATTTTTTTCATCAAAAAAAGCTAATTTTTCCCATTTTGATGCACTTTCACCCCCGAATAACTCTTCAGGTGATGTTTGATCAACAATTTGAGACATTTTATCTTGATAACCAATTGATCTAGCGCCTCTTGATTCAGCACTATTTTGAGCCCTAAGAGTTGTTTGAGCTGTATCAGCTAATAATTCTTCCATTATTGATTTTGGTCCTGCTGACTTAGTAGGAATATCATTGTTTAAATTATGTCTAATTGCAGTTTTAGGTCTTTCTTGGTAAGAAGACTTTCTTTCAGATAAATCATTTTTAGATGAAAATGATTCTTGAAAAATTTCAACAAGACATTCTTTAATTAAATTTTTTAATTCTGAACGTGTTAATTTCATTTTTGTTCACTATCTGAAACTTCTTGTATTTCAAAAACTTTAATTGCATTAATAATAAGTTCAGTTTGTTTTAAGTTATACGTACCTTTAGAGTGCGCAAATTTAACAGCTTCTATCAAAACAACTAATGCTTCATTTTGTTTATCGTGCACTTCTTGCATAAAACAAAATTAATTTATTAAGAATTAACTGTAAATCTTTGCTCACAAATTATTTTTTTTAATTCATCTACCTGTGATTTTAAATCTTTTATTGTTGTAAACAATATTGGGATTATTTGCTCATAATTTACAGTTAATGTAACACCTTCAGGACTTTTTAAACCATCACCATCAATATATTCTTTTGAGTTTTCATCTTCATAAAAACCAACTAAATTTGAAAATCCAGCTTTTATTAAATCTTGTGCAATAAATCCAAATTTTTCTGATTTATTTTCATCAGATTTAAGTTCATAAGAATATGAATCTATTTTATCAAAAAATTTATTTGCTACTTCAGGTGTTATTTTATATTTGATATTCTTTAATCTTGCATCAGAAAATGCATGAAATTCACTTGCACCAATTGCATTACTTGCCCAAATAGAATAAGTTGCTGATGAACTTGTCGTATTTGAAGAGCCTATTGATGACGAAGATCCATTTATAAATCTAAATGATAATGATGGATTTGGTTTAAATGAAACGCCACCAGAAACTTCTACCTTTGCTTTTGATGCTGAAATAACACCGACACCAACATTACCTGCAAAATAGTTTCTACCGGAAGTATCTTCCTGATAAACACCCCATCTATTTGTGATTCTTGGACTTCCAACACCTTGAGATGGGCGAGCTAAGTGTAATGCTATATAATTTGTTATAGTTGAATTATTAGCGAATAACAATCTAATTGATTGACCAAAACAATTTGTTATTTTTCCAGAATTTGAATATCCTTGAATTAATGAACCAATTGCATCTTGTGTTAGTGTTGTATCGGGTAAATCAGGGGTGTTGTGACCATAATATATAGCACTTCCAAAAACTGCATTTGTGGTTAATAAAGATTTATCTAATGAATTATTTCTGAATGCACCACCAAATATTGCAAATATTCTAGCAGATGTTGTTTCATCTGTTTCCTTTGGGTTAACTAATGCTCTAAAACCAATTATGCTGCTTGAAGTACTTCCACTTTTATTGTTAAATGTAATAATTGATTCATAACCGTAATGATTTGAATTATCAAAGACTTCGTATGGATCATCACCCCTTGCAGAGAACATAACGTCTGCAACAGTTGGTGCACCTGTCATTTCAGAACTTTGAACTGTTGATGGAGATGATGATAATGCATTCCCTGCAACATGCAATGGTGCAATTGCTTGTTCAGTTCCTACTGCAACCCTTTCTGATTTCATTGAGTCTTTTGTTAATTTACCGGTTACTGAACCTACTTTTAACAAAAGACCCGTACCAGTCGAAAAATTTGCAGTTAAAATTTGTCCTTGGGAATAATCTTTTCCAGGTAATTTTAATATTACTTTTGTAACAATACCATTTTTTACTATAAAATCCGCAGTTGCTTTACTTGAAACTTCTAATGTCGAATTTTGACTTGTTAAACAAACATTAAAGTATCTCCCATCAAGATATCCAGAGCCTGGATTTTGTATTAAAAGAGTTCTAATTTGATTTTCAGTCACAACCAAGCCATCAAGAGATGTTGTTGCTGACTGGACTGGTCCATCAATTAAATTTGCTTTTAACTTTCTAGGCATTATTTTTTAATTTTTTCTAAAATGATATTTATAACGTTATTTTCATAATTATTTTTAATATCTCTAATTAAACTTATAATAATTGAAAACATTTTATATTTCAGGTTGTTGAACGATAATTGGCGGCATCGGTTGATTTAACAACTGCGTTATTGTAACATTAATTTTTTGTGAAACATAATTGTATATAAATTCATCATGATTTTGACTATTGTTCCATGAATTATAATCAACACCATTTATATTAATAATTCCATTGTTTAATGTTACACCGTCATTAGATCTAAGCCACCATTGTGCTGATATATTTTCGCCTGGAACTATATTAATATTGTTTATATATAACATAGTTGCTGAAGACTGTAGTATTTGAATTGGATTTATAGTTGCGTACATTTTATTTCCTTATTATAATCCTGATGTTTCATATGTTACAGTTAATACTTTATCAACTGCAGAAGATGATATTGTGTTTGATGTTACTATATTACCAGTTGTTGAGCTTGTTGGTGCAATAACACAAATACCATTACCTAATGCTGTGCCGTTAGCATTTACTGCAATGCCACCAGAAATTCTTAACGGTGTTAAGCCAGGGGGGGTTGGAACAGTTGCACCTGCAGTCGCAGAAGAAGTACCACCTGTAAATAATGTATGTAAAGTAACTACCCTACCAACAATTGTCCAAAATTGCGTACATGTAACATAAGTCCATCCTGAAGTACCAGATGTAATTGCTCTAGTATTTTCATTGTATGCATCTAATGTTTGTGCATCAGCATTGCCAGGGGAAGCAGGTAATTTTGCTCCAAAACCAGATGTTGATATATCAATAAAAGTTGTTCCAATCGCAAACCTTGTAGCAGTTGTTAATGCAGCATCTGTATATGATGCTGGGTTTATTGCAAATTGTATTTGTGCAGTAGGTGAAGGCCCAACCCACATTACAGATTCAGCAACACCTGCCCTGAAGAGAGAATATACAGGCGATGCACTTCCTGTGTTATTTAATCTAATTACTTGCTGTGATGTTGTATTTGATCCAATATGAATACTTGTTGCAGGTGAAGAATTGAATATACCAATATTGGTTCCATTATCAAAAATAGAGCTGTTACCAACAGCATTTGCACCACTGAACTTAGATACAAAGTTTACAGTTCCAGTTACTGTTGGAATAGATGGCGTTCCGCCCAAATCTGAATATTGAAGCTGAGCTGAAATAAATTTTGTTCCATTAGCTCTTAGAACGTTTCCCGTTGTGTTTGAACCACTTATAACGACACCAAAAGTAGAATCTAATTGTAGATCGCCGTCACCGATGTGAAACCTGCTTAATGGATTTATTTTATTAAGTCCAACAAATCCTGATGTTGTAGCTCTTAAAAATTCTGAATTACCAGAATATAAAGTTAAAAAACTATTAGCAAAAATTGAGCCTAATCTTACTTCACCATCAGAATTAGCTGAAAATACGCCAACATTTGTTCCTGAGACAGAAAGCTGATATCCTGAAACACCCGTACCAGCTGTGTTATTTATCCTAAAATATTGTGAAGTACTTAAAGATGCTTCAATGTCAACATCTGTATCAAAAATTCGGGAGCTACCTAATGATCCAGAAGCGCCCCATTCAGCTATTGAATTTGCACTTCCACTACCACTTAAATAAACGGGTGCAATAGCATAAGAAAATGAAGATCTAGACATTTTATCCTATATTTGGTGCATAAACCCAACCATTACCAGGATTATTTGATCCAGTTAAATTTGGAAAGTTTGATGCAGGTATACTGGTGATTCCAGCAACTAATTCAAAATTTGATGTTGATGATGAAGATAAAAATAACGTTTTTACTCTTAAATCACCTGAAAATACTTCATTTGAAGCTAATGAAAAATAATTTCCTGTTTTAAAACCATTTTCAGTAAAAGCTACTTTTATTGTATTTGCAGATGCATTTTTAATTGTAAAAAATGAAGTTACATTTAAAAAATTGACATTTAAAATTCCAACGGGTACTTGTGATGATGTTACCCAAGGTATACCAGAAATCATATATTCTGATAATGACCCAGGACCAGGACCTGTAATCGTATTAAAACTTGACATTATTTTCTCCTCTTAACAGTTATTATGTCATTCATCACTCTGTCAATCTTATCTGATCTTGTCAAGATTAGATTTTCATTTGAAGTTAGTCCCAATCTTCTTCCTTCGGGTAACATGAAGGCTTGTGTTGTACTCGGTTCAGTAACCATATCAAAACAAATTAATTGGAAGTCTTCTTGTACTATAACATGATCGCCTTGTTTCTTTGTTGATCCAAGACCCCTTGAAGAAATTCCAAGTTTAACGCCAGATTCAATTAATGATTGAATTATTTTTCCACTTGGTGTATCTAATAATTCAATTGTTCCATAAACAACACCTTTATCGTCCATATAACATTCTTTGACTATATGTGATACGTTTTTAATATTAACGACAGAAGATTCGGGATGGTCAGCTTCACCTAGTGCTCTATTTTCAACAATAAATTTTTGATAGTTTCTTATTTCTCTTTCAAGAATATCACGTGGATAAACTCTTCCATTTTGATTTAAGGTATCAGATTTCTGCATGATGCCTTTTAATCTTATTTTTCCACCAAATTTTTCTCTTGATTCTTTAATCATATCTTGATTGTAATCAAGAAGTTCATATGACATTAATAAATTACTCATTGTTCAAATCCTTATCGCAAATTTCATTAACAAGCTTAACATACAACATAAATCTGGTTATAAGTTCATCGTTTGGCGAGCTTATATCTTCATTCATAATTGAATCTTTTATTTCACTAATTTTTTCAGTTACAAATTTATCATCTTTTACTTCAGATTCATAATCTCTTAATGATTTTAAAGAATTTTCTTTAATTTTATTTAATCTTTCTGATAACGGTGTCTTTGATTCATCCTTAAAAATCCAAGATTTTATCAATTCTTTTTGTTCGGGAATTAATGTTGACCATTTTTCATTTATTTTTCCCGTCATTAATCTAAGAACTAACCTATTCATACCCGGAACTTCTTCAGGTAAGTTTTGTGAAGATTCAGCAGGTTTCTCTTTTCTAGTTAAATGTTCTAAAAGAACTTCTTCATACTGAGATCTTTTTAAAAACCCTTCACTAATAGGTCTTCTCCATGAACTTAATAATGTTTGAATCGTTGCAAAAACCTTGTAATCAGGTACAGGATGATCGTAGAAAAAAGAATTATTTAACCTTGAAATTCCTTCAACTAAATTTCTTTTTTCTTTTTCTAATGTTTTTTCATTTATATTAGAATTAAATTGTTTTGCATCTGAAATTAAATTTAAAGCGATCTGTTCATTATTAAATTTGCTTTTATATAATGATTGAATTATTCTAAATTCTTTATTTAATTCTGTTCCTTTAGCAAATGATTCTTTTAATAAATCAGTTGCATCAGTTGCGCCAGAATCATCTCCTGATACTAAACATTTACTTATATGAGCTACTAAAAACTCATATAATAAACCTGTGTTTCTTTTTTTTGAATGATTATTTGAACTCATTTTTCTATCTCAAATTCTTCTTCTTTAAATAATTCTGAAAATTCATCGCTTTCAGTAAGTATTTTATTACCTAATTTATTACCAAATTTTGATTCTAAAGCTGTCAAAGTAGATTTCATATCAACAGTTAAACTAGGCTTAACAGTACTTGAATCGGGGAGTTTTTCAATTGTACTTCTTAATTCATTACTTTCAGACATCAATTCATTACCAAGACCTATTAAACCAAATGTATCGTAATTATTTTTTGTTTTTTTAGCTGTTAACATCCCGGTAAAATCAGGAACGCCTATTTTCTGTCTTCTGGATGGTCTTACTCTATTTTTTGCATATACATAATCTCGATTTTTCTTTGTATTTCTCTCTGAAAAATCTACATCATCTTCATCAAAATCAATTGGTTTTCTTTGACCTTTTCCAACTGATGCTATTAATAGACCATCTTCGCTTTGTTTACCAGCATTTTCAGGAGGAGGCGCTTCTCCACCACCTGCATCAGGTGGTGGGGCTCCCATATCTCCTCCACCACCCATATCACCGCCTGCTCCCATATCACCGCCTTCGGCTCCAGGAGCACCTCCCATTGCGGCACCTGCAGCTTCAAGTTTTGCTGCAAATTCTTTATCATCTATTAATCCATTTTGAATATCATTAATTTCTTCATCAGTTAATTCAATGATATTTTTAAGAATAAATTCTTTCGATAATAAACCCTCGGGAGCAAGAGCCGCAATTTCAAATTTACTTTTAAATAATTCTAGTTTTTGTTGTTGAGCAACTGAACTTGGATTTGATAATTTTAAAGTAAAGTTTATTAAATCCTCGCCTGTAAAACCATGTGCAAATAAATGGATAATTGCTAATTTATTTAATTCTGAAACAATTGTTCTTTGAACCATTTGAACAGAACGAGAAAATCTAATATCTTCTTGCGCTAACGTTGCTTTACTACTTAATGCTTCATCAAATCCAAGATATGCTTTTGGAATTTTTAATGCAGCAAATAATTTCTTTTGAATATATTCAACGTCTTCAACTGCTGCAGTATTCTGTCCACCTGCTAACGTATCAATCTTTGTACCAGTATCTCCTCCTCTAACAGGTATAAAATAATCTTCATCTACACTCATAGGGTTATACCTCAAATCAACCCTTCCGGTGCTTCTGTCTATAACCTGATTACTTCTAAGAGCTGATCTTTGCTGCTCCATATAATTAGGAATTTGATCGGGTTCTATATTACCTACATCAACATAAAATACTCTTCTGTCTGGAGCTCTTACAATTCTATAGACTAACATTGCGTCTTCTATTAGAATTAATTGTCTCCAAATTCTTCTTGCAGCCTCAATTACAGATGATCCATATGGAAGAAACATATCATTTCCTAATAACCTCATATGAATAATTTGCCAATTTTCTAATATTTGATTACCTCTTGATACCCATCTATATCTTACTGCAAGAGGATCATCTTTATCATAACCTTCTTCACGTTCTATTTCATTAATAGGAATTGGAATAACATTAAGAACGCCAAATTGTGGATGAACGTCTATAAAAGCGACGAAATCACCATATTTACAGAGATTTCTTGACCACATTCTTAAATTAAAATCTAAATTAATTGTATCGTAGAATAATTCATCTAATAATTTTTTAATTTGAGCATTTTCACTGTAAATATGAAGTGCTTTTCCCTTTGAATCTATCGAGCAAGATTCATCTGCCCAAATATCTAAAGCTGCAGCAATTTCTGCAGTTTGTTCCATTTCATTAAAATCATTATATCTCATCAAACGCTCTGAATTATTATAAGCATTTGAAGTTATTGCGCTGTATAACTGTGAAGTTGTTTTTTGAAAAATTTCAATGCTAGAAGAATCCAACTTATCAGGCATGGCAATTCTCGTATCCATGCTCTTAATTTTTCTTTTTACTACAGGACCACTACGAAAAAGATCTGCTAATTTAGCAAATAAATTTTTATCTTTTTCATTATCTTCTTTTTTTGCCATAATTGTTCCTCAGCTTCTATTTGAGATGCTTTGAACAATAATAAATATAACTTTAATTAAAGTTAATTATTGTCTAAGTTTACGAGTTAATTTTTCACCTAAAGCTTGTAATGCATCTTTACCTGAATTATCTTCTGGTTTTGAATCATCAGAAACAGGTAATTTGACACCATCAGGTGATTTTTCTTGTGCAGAAGCCACATAATTACCTGGATGTAAAATAACATCCGTCATTGTTTTAATTGCATTGTCTAATGATGAGTTTAAATCTTTGATAACGTTTGTATTTAAACCTAACTCATCAAATGATTTATCAATTTCAGCGATTTTTTGTTTTAGTGAATTTAATGGATTTAAAGTTTTTGATGCAGTATCACCAATTTTTTTAACTCTTGCTACATCAACTGCAGCATCAAGTCGATCCCAAGCATCACCTTTTTCTGATGCTTCATTAATTGAATCCTTCAATTGATCTCTAACAATTCTTCTTAAATCTGTAACTGATAATTTCATAATGCCTACCAATCTAAGTATTAGGTTATATTAATTCTGACATCCAAGATTTTATTTTATCTATAATCTCAGTAGACTTATCTCCTAAAAATAAATTATGTCCACCGTCAGTATAGGATATAAACTCTTTTTTAGAAGATTTTAAATTACTAAAAAATTTTAATGAATCATCATATGATGATATTTCATCATCTTTTGCATGAAAAAATAAATTTGGAACTGTTATCACGTCTGCTTTTTGATTTATAAAATATTGAAGATTTAAAAACGAACTTATTGCCCTTACAGTGCATTTCTTTTTAAAATCATTCCCTATCATTTTTTCAAAATCATTTTTTAATTTTAAATCATAATTTAACAATTTTCCAGGCCAAAAAAATTTCAAAACATTATATAAAAACCTATTTTGAAACCTTAAATCTTTAAGATTTGGTGATAAAGATATAACACCCGTTATAAAATTTTCACTTTTATTATCCCAAGATCCAAGAGAACTATATAAGTTACAAAAAACAGATAAAGATCCTAGCGAATGTGAAACAATAAATAATTTTTTACCTTCATTATTTTCATTTAATTTATAATCATTAATCACATATATTAAATTAGAAAAATCATTATTTAAAAAATCATAATATTCTTGTGAAGAATTTTTATATTTATCATTTATAATAAAATCATCTTTTAATTGAAATTCATCCCAAGATTTATTTTCTTCTGAAAAAAACGAACCTATACCTGCAACATCATAAGTTATTTTCCTATAGAAATTAGACATAGTATTATGACCAACTAAATCAAAAGTTATTACCCTTGAATTATCATTAACTAATTCATTAATTAGTGTCATCATATAATCATGCTTATATCCAAAATCATAAATTATAATCACAGTTTTATTATATGAATCGTTTAATTTAAATTCATTACTGTAAAAATAATTTGCAAAAAGTGTAGTTTTTACGTTAATTTCAGCCTGAGAATAACATTTATATAAATGTTTTCTACTATTAATGATCATTTTAATACCTCATTAATCCAATCAATAATTTGATTAGTTATCATTTTCCAATCTTTTTCTAGCAATATAAAATGTCCATAATTTTCATATTCAATTAATTTTTTATTTTTTGCAGTATATAAATCAAATTTATTTTTTAATTCTTGATAATCAGATAAAGGATCAACTTTTGACTGAAGAATCAACAAATTATCGCAAAATTGTTGATTAAATAATCCAAGAAAATCCCCATTAAATAACAATTTATTGCTAAAGACTTTTAAAAATAATTTATAATCAATATAATTTGATGATTTAAGCGTACTTCTAAAAAATTCAAATCTTCTATCAAGATCAGAAATTAAATTATAATTTTGCAAATTTTCAACATCATAAACATATAATTTATTTGACTTTAATCCAACTGTTATTAATAATCTTTCAATAGGATTATAATTTGGATTTCCAATATTTAATATTGGATTTGTTATTATATTTGCAATAAAATTATTACGAATTGAAGATGGATTTTCATTATAGTCCATACTTGATCTTGTAACATTTTGTGTATATAATCCAATAAATCCACCAAAACTATCACCTAAACTTATTTTAGGTTTATTAATATTAGTTTTAGTAAAAACATCATCCAAAATACCGTTTAAAATTTGTTGATAAATGTATATTGTTCCCGTTGTTTTTATATCAATAGTAAAACTATCGTAATTATCTAAACCATATCTTAATAAACCTGATGATAATCCTGTCCCTGGTAAATCAAATAAAATTACCCTAAAATTATTTTCTGCTAAATAGTATGCAACTTCATTATAATGAGTTACGTTTACACAAATATTTGGTATTAAAACTATATCAGCCCTTATATCATCATCATTTTGTGGACCAATTATTCTATAATAAATATCATAATTTGCCTTTTCATATGTTGAAGCTTCAGTTTTAATTAAAACACTTGATTCATAAAATTTTATCATTTATATAGCCACCTAAAGTCACCAAGAATTCCGTATCTTTTGTGTTGTTGCTCGTTATATTCTCTACCTTTAAAAATATCATTTGATGTATATATACCCGATTGTTGATTAACATTAATTGGTTGAATATTACTTCTAACAACCATTGTTGCTTTTAACATTGCTTCTGTGTATGATGTATCATTTGTTCCAATTCCATAATGAGAATCACAGATCCAAACACCTATAGCTAGGCTCATAACTAAATCGTCATTAGATCCTTTTAATGCTTGCGCCTTTGATCCATGCCAAACGAATGTACTTAACTCATCAACCAATCTTTTAGAATAAGATTTTATTTGTTTATTTCTAATTAATTCTTCTAATTTTGCTAATATTTGAACCCTAGATTTTGCTTGAGTACTAAATCCAGGCAATTCATCTTCTTGTGGAATATAGGTTTCAGGATTTTTTGAATTTGAATAATATAATTTAGGATATTTTAAATCTTTTAATCTAACACAAACCATATATCCGAAAGTATTATTTTCTGGAACGATTAGTGCCTTGTTATATTTTACACCCATATCATATAATAAATCAGCTAATTTATCAGGTGGCATTTTACCTTTATACTCACCGCATATTTCAAGATTACCTGTATCTAATATATGAAATGTTGAATAGTCACCAGAATCGCCCCTAGATACGTCAGCTGATATTATATATTTTCTACCAATCTGTGGTTTTTTCCATATCCAAAGATGTTTATCATAATTTAATTTTTCAATTGGATCAGAACATTGTGCTTTTAACCATTCAATATCATCTACACCCAAAAAAGTGTCTCCAGAAGAAGCAAAGTCACATAAAAATTCCTGTGCTATTTTCTTTTTATTTCCGTTAAGACCTTTTGTTTCTTCTTTAAACCACTCTTCATCATGTTCTGGGTGGACATACCATGGCAGCGTTATTGGATTAAAATTATTTAATCCTGCGACAGCATCAGTATAAATCTTATGATATTGTCCACCAACACCATTTGGGGTTGAAATAATTACTGCTGAACCACCGGTTGATAGTGTTGGGTATAAACCTACCCAGATAGTATCAAAATCTCTAATAAATGCAGCTTCGTCAACGATTAAAAGAGACAATGCTTCAGAACGACCAGCATCTTCGCTTGTCGGTACTGCTTTAATAGTTGATCCATGACTAAACGTAATTGATTGTTTATTTCCATCCCAGTCAACAAGAACCATCCATTTTGGAACATTTTGAATCATTACTTTAACTTTTTTTATAAAGTTAATAGCAGTATCAAGTTTCGTTGCAATAATAAGTATATTTTTATCAGGATGAAATAATGCCATCCAAACTGCATATGCAGCAGTTACAGTTGAAAGACCTAATTGTCTTGATTTAACAACAACATTAAATCTGTGATTTACGAAATCATTAATACATTTATCTTGAAAATCATATGTGTTAAATGGAATTAATCCTTTAAGTGAATGCTGAATTTTTACGTATGTATTGATAAAGTAGACAGGATCTCTGCCACATTTTATTATTTCTTCAGCTATTGCACTATTTTTCATGTTAACTCAAATTTAACTTGTCTTCTAAAATAAGCAGTTCTTCTTCCATTAAATGAATTCATACTAATAATTTCTATAGAAGAATCACGACCTACTTCTTTCATTTTTAATGTTTTTTCAGATTCTTCTTTATATTCAGCTTTTACTTTTTTGATATATTGTTCAATTTCTGAATCCGCAGATTTCGTGTAATTATCCTTCATAATTTGAGCTTCTCTGTCGGAAGTCATATTAACAATTGTTACATAATATATTGTTAATTTATTTCCGTGCAGCTTTGATTTTATTGAACTTGTTGATATAGAACCCGTAGATGATTTTCCCCAAGTTGTATTTAAAGCATTACCTAAAGCATCAAAATCTAAATCTAATTCTTTTTGCATATAATCTCCGGTAAAAATAACTATTAATAATAACTTAAATTTTAAGCGTCATATTCAATTCAATATCCACTTTTTCGTTGATATATTTTTCAAGTTCATCATTTGTTGGTCTTTTTCCATTTTTCCAGTCATCTGGATTTAGATAGACCCATTTATTTTCACATGAATTGCAACATTTATAAGATGAATAAGAGAATTTATCTTCAATATTTCTAAGCGCATAACCACAGACGGGACAGAATGTTGGTAATGATTCTATGTCTTCATTCATGTATATTTTTATATTTTTATAATCTTTTTTAAGATACGTTGACATGTGATTCCCCATCAATCTTTCCTATTTCAATCATTTGATCCATAGACTCTTTCATTGAATCAACGTGTGTAATGACAAATATACATTTATAATACTTTTTAAGTGATTGTAATAATCTATTACACGTTTCAACTTGATTTGAATCTAATGTTCCAAATCCTTCATCAAGAATTAGAAAGTCGCATTTAGGTAGTGCTGAAATATTTGAAAGTGCAGATCTAATCGCAATTGATGCAATTGTTTTTTCCATACCAGAACACGACTCTATTAATCTTTTACCTGTTCCATAATCAATTAAAATTTCCATAAAATTTGAATCTTTTGGACATTCTATAGAAATATTAAAATCTGAAATTCCAGTTAAAATTTTCTCCAATTCATGATTAATAATTGGTAACTGTGATGAAAAAATCATATGTGGAATTCCTTTTTTAGAAAAAGCATTCATAAGAAATTCAAATATTCTTGATTCTGCAAATATTTTATCAGCCTCTGATTTTTGATCATTTAAATTCTTTATTTGAATATCTAATGCACCAATTTCAGATAAAATATTCGTTCTTTTATCAGAAGCAATCTTTTTTAATCTTTTTTCTTCTACAATTTCTAGATTTATTTGTTTGTATGTTTCCTCTTTAACGTTATCTTTATTAAGTGATAACTTATCATTAACATCCCTCAATTTTTCTTGATAAAACTCCAAATTATTTTGTGATGTTAATAAATTAGAATTTAAAAGAGCAATTTGTTCTTTAAGCGCAAGTTCTAATTGATTTATATTCTCAAATTTTTTAATTTTTTCATCAATTTCACTATCAAAAATTGAACTTAAAACTGATTTTAATTTTAAAACATTAGATTCTAAAATTGAAACTTTTTGTTTAAGTTGTGGAATCTCATCTTTATCTGAATATGAATCTTTGATATATTTACACGTTGGATATTGATTATCACAGGGTATATCAAGTAGTTTCAACACTGACTTTTCTTTATTTTTTAATAAAAGAGCATGTTTTTCAAATTCTGGATTTATTGCAGAAATTTGCTTTTCTAGATCAAGAATTTTTTCTTTTGAAGATTTTAAATCATCTAATGAATGTTTTTGTTTATACGTGACTATTTTTCCAATTTTTTCATCTCTATCTTTAAGATCTTCTTTTATGCGCTTAATATCTGTGCTTAAATCATTTACTTTTTGTGTATAAATCTTAAATTCATTTTGCATCTTTGTATGATCAGTTGAAAGCGTGTAAGATGCAAGAGATAAAGTTAGATTTTCAATAATATTTTCGTGATAATTTATTTCATTTTCTAATGCACTTGAAAGTTCAATAAAACAACTTCTTTCATGTGTAAGATCTTTAATTTCTCTTTCAAAGTTTCTATTTGCATATGTTTTAATTTTGGATTTAATATCAGAATAATCTTCTTTAACAAGGGAATGAAGATTATCAAAAATATCTAAATCAAGAAATTTTGATAATAAAGCTTTACGCTGCGATGAACCTTCATCTATAAACTTAAATAAACTTCCTTGTGTTGAAATGTTTGAAAGTAAAAAATCATCTATATTTCCAATTAATGATTGAATTACTTTTTCAGTATCATTTCTTTGTTCTCCAGTCAAATCTATAGTATCATCACCATCACATTTAAAAAGATTTAAATGCGTTACACCGTTTTCGCCTTTTTTGCTTTCCTGCCTTACAGTTTGTCTTTCAATTAGATAATCTTGATTTTTAACATTTATTTTAATTTTTGAAAGACAATAATTTTTATTGTTGTTTATAACAGAAAGATTTTTCGTTAATCCTCTATCACTCGTATTGAAAAGGCTATATAACATCGTACCTACGATTGATGATTTGCCAGATCTATTAGGACCAAGAATTCCTACAAGTCCATTTAATTTATCAAAATTAATGATATTACCTTCACCATATGAATACAAATTATCAAATTCAAGTTGTTTAATTGTCCATTTATAACAAGTTGAATCTTGCGCAAGACAAGAATTCAAATACTTTGATGTAAATTCTGAAATCTTAGACCATTCATGTGGTAAAATATTTTCATTTTTATAAAACTTTTTTAATAATGATACTTGAACATCTAAATTTCTAAGATCATTTTTTAGAATTGTGAAATCATCACCAACAATATGCGTTGATTCTATTACTTCATCAATCTTAAAAATCACTTCAGAGACATTTAATTTACCTTTTAGGAAATTATTAATATCCTTTAACTCAGATTGAGAAATCTTTTTATTTGATAGAATTCTCACTCTTGATGTTGGTTTTATCTCTGAACAATCAAATATAAACCTATCAATACTTCCATACCACGTAACTGTATAAAATGGTGAATTATTATCTAATGTTCTAAATTTTACTGAACATTCATTTTCATCTTTTAAATCCCAAAGTAAATAACCATGATTTAATTCTTCGCCATAATTCTGCTGGATTAATGACCCTGGATATGCTATCCAGGGTTTTTTAACTTTTATTTTATACTTTTTCATTGTGAAACCTCTTCAATGATTTCATAATCAGAATAATTTTTTAATTCTTCCTCAGATACTACTAATTCTATTTCTTTTGTTCCTAAAAATTGAAATGTATGAATATCACCTAGAAAAGCATAATCATAATCCTTAAAAAATGATGTTGTTACTTCACCTTCTAATGCATATCCTGTTTCTGTACGAGCACCTGAGACTGGACCGTGATAACATGCAATGTTAATTTTATTTTTCACTGGTTTGACGCTTTTCCAGCCTTCTTTATCTGAAATTGAAAAAATACACCAATTCCAGCCTGGATGAAATTCGTATACGCCACTTTTCTTGTATAGAAAAATGTTTGAATTATTCATTGCAGATACAATTGGTGAAACCGCATCTTGCCTTGATAAATTACTTTCGTTTAAATCATGATTTCCAAGAATCATATGAACAGGCGCTATATTTGATAAATCATTTAACCACCACGTAAGAAGCTCAATATATTCGGGACTTATGCCGGTTAATTTTGTGTGAAATATATCACCACCTAAAAAAATATAATCTACTTTATTATCAACGCAATCTTTTGATAATTTATTAAAGATATCAATATATTCATCATGTCTTTTTAATGACCTTATATGAATGTCAGATATATGTGCGATCTTAGGCATTTCTACATTTTATAGAAATTGTTTTATTTGTATTATTCTGATGTGAAACGTAGAAAATCAGGTCAGGAAAAATTAAAGAAAGATCGCTGCGAAATATGCAAATATGATAATCCTGCTGCACTTAATATACATCATATAATTCCACGTTGTGATCCAAGATGTACAAATGATAATTACAATCTATCAATTGTCTGTCACACATGTCATGATCTTGTCCATGCAGGTGAAATTACAATTATTGGTGTTTATTTCACAACTGCAGGTAGAAAACTTTTTTGGTTTAAAAAAGGAGAAACCCCTCCTTTAGAGGAGGAGTTTTGGTTAGTTAAAGATAATCCATTAGTTTTAAGAAAAAGAAATCAGCCGTAACCTTTACCGTGTCTATCCCAATCTGTATTATTCATTCTTTCTCTATCATATCTATCTTCTTCTGATTTTTCTTTTCTTCTTTTATCAGCCGCTAAAGCGTCTTTATACCACTGTTGATTTTCGATATCATCATCACTTTCTTCTATTTCAGAAAGTGATTCGATTTTGAGAAGTTCTTCTTTGATAATTCTTCTTAATTGACCAATTGTTATTTTATTTGACACTGTATTTTCCTTCAATTCACCTTTATTATATTTTGACCAAGCAATTGCCCATGGGTTTTTTACATCTTTTTTCTTTTTCAATGCATCAACAACATCTTCACCGTGAGGTGGTGCAACTTCATTAGTTTCTTTTTCATGAATTCTGTTTCTTCCATGACGACCTTTACCCATCCCCGCAAAAGTATGGAATTCTTCACCATCCTCGGGACCTAAACCTGCAAGATCTTCAATTTCAGAATCATCAAAACTTTTTGCATCAAGATCATCAAAATATTCCTTATTATCTTCACGATCAAAATAATCATCTTCATCGTCGAAATAACCAGAATCTTGATATAAATCATCGATCATTCTTCTTAATTCTTCGACAGAAACATCAGAAGGATGAACCCACCTTGGTCTTATATTGTGTTTTTCTTTATATAAATCAGAATAATGACTATAGAGATCATCTTTTTCAAGATTATCTAATGGATCACTTTTTCCATTGATTCCATCGTCATCAACAAGTAATTTTTCTTCTGATTCTAAAATTCTTTTTTTCATTACAAGATAATTATTATCTACAAGCCAAGAGAGCTACTTTTAATATTGTTAATTTTTTCAAAAAGTCTATTTTCCCATGAAGTATTTAATTTATTAATTTTTATTTCATCAAATTTGTTGACAGGTAATTCACCTGGATCTTTGTATGATCCAAGATCGACAGCACTAGCTTGAATCCCATAACTTTCAAATTTTTTTATTATATCTAATGATTTTAACTTCATATCATTATCTAAACATAATAAAATTGGCGTATTATTTTCAAGTATTTTATTGAATAACTTTCCAGATTCATTAATTTCAGATCCTAATAAGCAAGTTGCATTTTCATTAACTTTTATTAAATCAAACGCACCCTCAACAAGTGTTAGTTCTTTTTTCCAATTAATTGTAACTTCATTAAATATAATTTCTGAACTTCTTACTTTGGGATTAATATATTTTGGTCCAAAAACTGAATCTGAAATTTTTCTTGCAACAAGATAATTTAAATTTCCATCAAAATCAAAAGAAGGAATTATTACCCTACTTCTATAATCAGATAATTCTGAGTAACCTAATTTAAATCTCCAAAGTTCTTTTTCTGTAATTCCTCTATCTTTAAGATAAGAAAAACATTTTTTTATATCAGGATCCTTTGAATCCTGTAGTAATGCTAATAATTTAAAATCTGCAGGTAATTTTACAGGTTCTTGTTTTTCAATAAACTCATATTTTTCGTTATATTTAAGATATTTTGTCTTATATTCTTCAACTGTTTCCCTATCAGAAAATTTTATTAATACGGGAAGAAGTGATCGAGCTGAAAAACCACATACCCAACAATGTGTTAAATCATCTGCAACTCTTATAGAAAGCTTTTTTTTATCGCCAATTGGATTACAAAACGGACATTTTACTGCAATATCTTTCTGATTATCTCCTCTATATCCAGTTGATACACCTAAAGCTTTTTCTATAAATCTAATTTTCTCATCTATAGAGAACATTGAACTAATGTATAAATTTACACTTAAAAGTTCATTTATATTTTTTTATGCCTGATAATGCTATTACGTATGCATCTGTTGCGTCTCTTGACCAATCTTTTGGCTGACCATTTTTCTTTAATGGCCATACAATACTTTTTAAAGGACCATTCATCGCCCATTCAAAAGTTTGTTCTTTTGCATTTTTACCGATTAATGATGTCTTTTGAATTTTAATTCCACATTGTTTTCTTGCTGAAGTTGCACTAACATATTCAGGATCTAATTTAAATTTTTCTCTTGCGATATAAGAAACAACGCTATTAAATTTTGATAATGTTGTTATTGTTAATGCAGATGACATTCCACTTCTAAAAGATTGTAATGATTCTTCAACAAGTATTTTATCTAAACCTTGTGATGCTAAATTAAATTCTTTAGAATCAAAATAGTTTTTTGCTAGATCTACTTTCTCCCAGAATGTCTTACAATTTTTAAATTCAATTTTGTCTAATAAGATTATATTAGCATCTCCAGAATCATTATTCTCCAATATAGAGATACCAGTAATGGAAGTACTGATATCTAATCCTAAAATTTTCATATTAAAATATTAAATTAATTTAAGTTCTTTTAAATCGTCTTCTGTTAAAACTTTAAATTCTAAAGAATTTTTTAATGCATATTCTTTAGCTGCACTAATTTTTTTCTTTACTTGTAATTTTGATAAGAATCTTTTTGGTTTTATTTCAACAATAATCTTTGAACCATCATTAAAAGTAATCAGAAAGTCTGGAATGTATGATCTATACTTTCCAGTTTTTTTATTACTTAAATATGGAATTTTGAATGATTCGTATTCATATTCTTTAACATCTTCATTTGATTCAAGATATTGAAAATACGCAAATTCCCATCCAGATCTAGATTTATAAGATTTATTGTTTTTTGTAGAAAAAAAATCTAATTTTTTATATTTAGATTTTTTAACTCTTTTTTTCTTTTTTTTAAAAGTCATATTTTAGCCTAATCATAAATCTATCGTTTTTACCTTTATAGATCGGCTGTGCTAATTTTGCTTTCATAACAACGTTATAATTGTTATCATGTAAATTTATATCTGTTATATAAACATATTCATTATCATTTTCATAATCAGTCCATGTTGTATTAACTGATTTATTAACTTTACCGCCAGGTAAAATTGCATTTATTTTATAAACATAAACGCTCTGCGTACCATTTAATTGAATTGAAAAATTATTTTTTCCAAATCTATGAAGTGCAGGTGATAAAACAGTTATAAAACCTTCATTTCCATATAAATTTCCAACCTTAGACCATTCAGCATGCTTTGTTTTTGAATCTGCTCTATATAAAACACCTTCGCCATTATCTTTTAACGTTATTCTAATCTTAGAAAAACCTTGATAATTTTCATCAATTAAAAATAATGAATTTTCTTTTATATAAGAGCCATAATATAAATTGCTTATATTAAAAACTGAAAAATTATTATAGATATCATAAGACGTATTTTTATAAATTAAAAATTCGCCTTGTGTTACCAACCTATCTAATCCAGTTATATTTTGTGGTATTTTTGTTTCAATTTGATTATAAGAACCAGACAAATCAAATTCTTTGATTGCTTCAATAAATTTAAAATTATTTTTTAAATTTAAAAGACCAGGTTCAAAAAAATATTCATTATTTGAATAAATTGTTTTTAAAATTTCAATAGTCTGATCATAAGATTTATTAAAAATTTGATCATTTATATACTTTTTAATAATTGGATTTACTACATCGCAATTAAATTTTATCTCATTTTTTATAATTGAAGAATCATGTAAAAAATTACCATCATCACAAGGCAACAATAATAAATTTCTTACCCTATTTTTAAAATCAATATAAAATGAATCATCTGTATTATTAACTGTTAAATCACAACCAAAAATATATGGAACTGATTTTTCAATAAATCTTGAAGCATAATTCAATAAAAAGTTTTCAACATTTAAATCATGAACGCCAGTATTAAAAGCTGAATATAAATTATAAGGCGTACTTTGAGTTAAAATTTCATTTGAAAATTGATCAAATTTTTTAATCTTATACCAAAAAGATGGAATCACATATAAAATATCATGATCTTTATTATTAAAATAATTATTTATCTCTATTTTTTTATTTGAACTATGAAAACTTCCACTAACTAGCGTAGTTGATCCTAAATCTTCAAATTGTTTTGTTATATTTTTTAAACTATTTGAAAAACTAAAAATTTCTGAATCTGTGTAGTAAGTTCTACTAAATAAAATATGATGTAATTCTGCATTTAATTGATTTGTAAAGTTAATAGTTGGATCTGTTGTGTCAAACCATCCAATAGTACCTTTATTTAAATTACTCTGATTAAAGAAATTTTTTGAATTTGTAACTGTTGAATGATTACCAATAAAAATAGGCATAATATCATTAATTTGATATGTTCCTATTGTATTACCTGGATAGTGAAAATTTGAATCTAATGAATCATTAATATAAATTGATCCTGTACCATTATTAGTATATTCTCCACCCCATCTAACAGTTATCCTATTCCACGTATTATGTTCTATAGAATTAGAACTAGTAAAAATATAAGTTCCTGTTAAATCGTTTGTTGGTACTGTATTTGAATCATTACCAAGTTGTAATAACAATTTAAAACTTTTTAAATTGTTGTCAATATCATAATCATGATTATCTATCAAACTTAATGATATAACACCTGAAATATAAAAAATTGTTCCTGCATTATATGATCCACTTACGTCAGTATATCTTGGATTTATATAAAAATCTAAAGTAAATGGAGTTAATTCTTGGTTAAGAATTGTATTATCTACAAATTCAGAATCATAAATTTCAGAATATTTTCTTCTAATAGAAGGTACTAAGTATAGTAAAGATCTATCATTATTTTCACCATCTATGGAGAAAAAATTTAATGAAAAATAATTTGAAATACTGTAACCAAAATGAGAATTTATAACTTTATAATAATCATTTAAATTTTCTAAACTTGATTTAAAATACGCTAATTTACTTTGTTT